>OFMK01000110.1_pt1 | contig 90358 bp, 88 predicted proteins | sample 1541781 | NCBI WGS metagenome assembly OFMK01 (sample SAMN04209250, study PRJEB22552) | human gut metagenome | biome: gut; material: feces | host: Homo sapiens | place: USA: Oklahoma
AAGTGGAAGAGGCTTTGAGGGAAGATTAAAGCAAGATTGTGAACTTGCTATTTCCATGCGAAGGGTATATAATATCTCAAGAAAAAGAAATCAAAGAGCTTGTGTAGCAGGCTGAACGGGAAACTGTCTGTCAGTTTCCCGTTTCTTTACGGTAGTAGGAAGGTTTTCCGTTCCCTACACCGCTTTGTTCGCGACAGATTGGGGGCACCACCTTCTGCCGCTTTATAAAAATAATGCAGATCAGATGAGAGAAAGGAAGAGAGACATTATGAAAACAGCATTATCAATCGCCGGAAGTGATTCTAGCGGAGGCGCCGGAATTCAGGCAGATTTAAAAACAATGACCATGAATGGCGTGTTTGCCATGAGTGCGATTACTGCCCTAACGGCACAAAATACCACAGAAGTTACAGGAATTTTAGAAGTAGAACCTGAATTTTTACAAAAACAGATCGACGCGGTCTTTGAGGATATTCGTCCGGATGCAGTGAAAATCGGCATGGTCTCTTCGATCGAATTAATTGAAAGAATTGCCGAACGCCTTACATTTTATCAGGCAGATCAAATTGTGGTGGATCCGGTGATGGTTGCAACCAGCGGGGCGCGGCTTTTGGATGAGGATGCCGTAGAAACTCTGAAGAAAAAATTACTTCCGATGGCCTCTGTGATTACTCCAAATATTCCGGAAGCGGAGATTTTATCAGAGATGGAAATACATACAGAACAGGAAATGACCATTGCGGCAGAAAAGATTTATAAAAATCTTGGCTGCTCCGTATTATTAAAAGGCGGACACAACGTCAATGATGCCAATGATTTGCTGTTTACCGACCAAGGCGCCTTTTGGTTTATGGGAAAAAGAATTAAAAATTCCAATACCCATGGAACCGGATGTACATTATCCAGTGCCATTGCCGCAAATCTGGCAAAAGGGTTTGATTTGAAAACCTCGGTTTACAATGCAAAAGATTATATTTCAAGAGCACTGGCAGATATGCTGGATCTTGGAAAAGGAAGCGGACCGATGAATCATGCATTTGATTTAAAAGATGTATGGAAAAAGGAGGCGGGAGAATCATGAAACGAAAAACTTCCGTTTTTGAAAATGGACTGATCTGGTTTGGAGCAGGGGTTTCGCTGGCTGAAATTTTGACAGGAACATATTTTTCCTCGCTGGGATTCCAAAAAGGCCTTCTTGCAATTTTAATCGGACATGTGATTGGATGTGCTATGATGCTGTTTGCAGGATTCATCGGAGGAAAATCAAGGAAAAGTTCTATGGAAACTGTAAAGATGAGCTTTGGAGAGAAAGGATGCCTGTTTTTTGTTGTTTTAAATATTCTGCAATTGGTCGGCTGGACTGCCATTATGATTTACGATGGCGCGCTTGCGGCGGAGGGCATCTGGAAAAGCAGCCACTGGATTTGGTGTCTGCTAATTGGCGGATTAATTCTATTTTGGATTTTTGTCGGTGTGGAAAACCTAGGAAAAATCAACACCGTTGCGATGACAGCATTGTTTATCTTAACGATCATTTTAAGCTATTTGATTTTTGGCGGAGATACGATGAGATCTGTTTCAAACGACGGTTTTACTTTTGGAGCGGCGGTAGAACTTGCCGTTGCAATGCCGTTATCCTGGCTGCCATTAATTAGCGACTATACGAGAGAGGCTGAGAAACCAGAAAAGGCTACGATAGTCAGTGTCGCAGTCTATGGTCTTGTCAGCTGTTGGATGTATGTGATTGGAATGGGAATTTCGATTTTTACAGGGACATCAGATATTGCGCAAATCATGGTAAAAGCAGGTCTTGGGATCGCCGGACTTTTGATTATTGTATTCTCGACGGTGACAACGACTTTTTTGGATGCATGGTCAGCTGGAATTTCCAGTGAATCCATCTCTAAAAAAATAAATGGGAAATGGGTTGCTGTGGCAGCGACAGTGATCGGGACCGTTGGAGCCGTATGTTTCCCGATGGACGACATTACAGATTTCTTATATTTCATCGGGTCTGTGTTTGCACCAATGATTGCGATTCAGATTGCAGATTTCTTTTTCCTAAAACAAGATTTCACAAGAAAAACCGTTTGTATCAAAAATATGATGCTTTGGGTGGTTGGATTTGCGATTTACCGTTGGCTCATGGGAGTGGATACCATCGTTGGAAATACCTTGCCGGATATGGCAATCACCATCTTTCTTTGTGTCATTTTAAATTTATTGATTGGAAATAGAAATGGAAACAAATATTTTAATCGTAGAGGATGATGCTGATATTCATCAGCTTTTATGTACAACACTTAAGAATGCCGGATATAAGGTTATTGGAGCATATTCCGGAACAGAAGCGGAATTAATTTTGAGAATTCAGGGCAAGCAAATAGATCTTGTACTATTGGATTTGATGCTTCCTGGAATTTCGGGAGAAGAAGTACTCCAAAAGATTCGCAAAATGGGGAATCTTCCGGTGATTGTTATTACGGCAAAGGATGAACTGGATGAAAAAATTTCTCTTTTGACTTCTGGAGCAGATGATTATATTACCAAGCCCTTTGAGCTGCCTGAGGTTCTTGCAAGAGTTCAGATACAGATTCGCCATGCGTCGGCTGGAAAAGAAGCAGATGCAAAACAAATTGTTTATCGGGATTTTATGTTAGATCCGGCAACTCATCATGTTTGGATCGGAGAAAAACGTCTTCCGAATATGACAAAACAGGAGTTTGCGATTCTAGAACTGCTTCTTAGACATCCCAATCAGGTATTTGCCAAAGAAGATATCTTTGAATATGCATGGGAAGAACCATATATGGGTGAGACAAAGACGCTGGATGTCCATATCAGTCATATCCGTAAAAAGATAAAAACTGTGACCGATGAAGAATATATAGAAACCATCTGGGGAATCGGTTATCGGATTGGCGGATAAATCTTTACTCTTTTTTTACTGTTTCTTTGCGTTTGATTAGGATTTCCCTGATACAATGATCTTAAATCAAAAAAAGGAGTGAGAAACCATTGAGTGAATTACTATTAGAGACCAGAGGATTAACCAAACAGTATGGTCATCAAAAAGCAGTAGATCACATAGATCTTCATATACCAAAAGGTGCGATTTATGGATTTATCGGAAGAAACGGAGCGGGAAAAACAACATGCCTTCGTATGATTTGCAATCTCTCCAAACCAACCGGAGGGGAGATTCGTGTGTTTGGATACAGCGGCAGGGAGCTGCGTTCTATGCGTTCAAGAATTGGCTGTTTAATTGAAAATCCCGGATTATACGGAAATATGACAGCCTATGAAAATTTAAAAATAAAATGTCAGCTGTTCGGCATTCATAAAAAAAATTATATTGAAACGATTTTAAGTCAGGTTGGATTACAGCATACCGGAAGAAAAAAAACGAAACATTTCTCACTTGGTATGAAGCAGCGTCTGGGGATCGGACTTGCACTGATTGGAGAGCCGGATCTCTTAGTTCTTGATGAACCGATTAACGGTCTGGACCCTCAAGGGATAGCCGAAATTCGGGATATTATCAAAAAACTGCAGGAAGAACGAAATATGACCATACTGATTTCCAGCCATATTTTAGAGGAACTTTCCAAAATTGCGACACATTATGGGATCATTCACAATGGAATGCTCTTGGAAGAATTGACGAGAGATGAGCTGATGAAGCGATGCAGTGAGAGAATTGAAATTTCATTAAAAAATCCCAACAAAGCACTTCCGGTTTTGGATCAGCTGGGGTTTTCCAACTATCAGGTGGTGGATTCAGAACATATTTATGTATTTGAACGGCTAAATGAGAGTGCCGCGCTGAATATGGAACTAGCCAAGAATGGAGTTTTGGTGGACGGAATTTCCATTGTCAGTGAGGAATTGGAAACCTATTTCTTAAAATTGACAGGAGGTGATTTGAATGCTGAACATCGTTAAAATGGAGTTGTATCGACTGCTTCATACAAAATCACTTTATATCATATGGATTGTTCTCGCGGCTGCCGTTTGGTTTAGCACAGCCATGTCCAAGGAAGACTATAAGATGATGCAGAAGGAAACTTCCGCGCAGACGGTTCAGGAAGAATCAATAAATCTCGGAATGAGCGTAACTCTGCCTACAAAAATCGGACAGAAGGTAACTTTCTTTGATCAGGTTTATGCGAATTTGCAGGGAAAATTTGTTTCTTTATTTCTTGTAATATTTGCGGTGATTTTTTCTACCGCGGATTTCAAAAGCGGATATATAAAACACATTGGAGGTCAGATTCACAGGCGATGGTATCTGATTCTTGCAAAATCAATGGTACTTATGGTTTATACGGCCTGTTCTATGATTTATTATCTTCTGGTGCAGGCATTGTTTCAAAGGATTTATTTTTCTGCGTGGGAGTTGGGAGATGTATCGGATTTTTGGAGCTATGTTGGAACACAATTTCTTCTTAACACAGCCCTGGTGTTCATCTGTATGGTGCTTGCAATACTCCTTGCCTCCAATGTATTTAGTATGACGTTGTCGGTATGTCTGTGTATGAATGTGCTGATCATTTTATATAGTGGAATTGACAAAATTCTGATGGCTGTAGGAGTAAAAGATTTTCATATGATTTATCACACGGTAACCGGAAAAATGTCATTGCTGCCAATGAATGCCGGGGCTTGTGAGTTGTATAGGGCAGTGGGGACAGCTCTGGTATTTGGAGCGGCGGCAATTTGTTTGTCCTGTATTGTATTTGAAAAACGGGATATTCGGTAAAGGTTTTGGGTACGATGATAAGGAACAAGAGGAAAGACAATGAAATTTTGGATTGGATTATGTTTGATTGTGATCATCATACAGTGGAGTATCTGGATTCAATACCGGCGGCAGATAAAAAAAATCTGCCGCCAAATGTCGTTTTTAAAAAAACATGACAGCAACATGTTGATTCAAACGGAAATTCGTTGGGGGAATCTGGGAGAACTGTCAGATCAGCTCAATGAACTTTTGGCGCGGCAGCGAAAGGAACATCAGGAATATTTAAAAAAGGAAGCTATGATCGCCGATACGTACACCAATCTTTCCCATGACATTCGCACGCCGCTGACATCTCTGGACGGATACTTTCAGTTGTTGGAGGAAACTTCTTCAAAAGAAGAACAAAAGAAATATTTGCATATGATTCAGGGGCGCATCCATAGTCTTAAAGAGATGCTGGAAGAACTTTTTTTATTTACCAAAGTAAAAAATACGGCATATCATTTGGAGTTGTCTGAGGTATGCATTGATTCCCTTTTAAAACAGACGATTTTCTCTTATTATGATGAGTGGACCAAAAACAAAATTCATCCTGAAATAGATCTTCCCAGTCATCGGCTGTATGTAATTGGAAATGAGGCGGGTCTTAGAAGAATTTTTGAAAATGTCATTAAAAATGGTCTGGATCACGGCATTCATCAGATTCGGATTCGGATGCGTGAAGATCAAGACCATGTTTATTTAAAAATCAGCAATGAAGTTCAGCGTCCGGAAGAAATTGATATTTCTCAGGTGTTTGAGCGGTTTTATAAGGCTGACGCGGCACGGAGCAAAACGTCCAGCGGGCTGGGGCTGTCCATTGCCCGGGAATTGGCGGTTCGGATGCAGGCAGAACTTTCTGCCGGGATGGAAAAGAATGAATTTTACATTCAGGCAATGTTTCAAAGGATTCGTCATAAGAGATCTGAATTGACGAATTGCAGCGATTAATGGTATAGTAGTTCTAACAAAAAAAGGAGGTCTGAACAATGGAAATGGAGAAAATATATTTGACGATGAAACGGACAGGGGCAGGAAATATTGTCTTGGGAGTTCTGTCCATTAGCGTTGGAATTATATCCGGGGTTATGCTGATTATATCCGGCGCAAACCTGTTAAGGAAAAAGAAACATTTGAGTTTTTAGGATGAAACTTACAAAATGTGTTTCCTCTTGTATAAGGAGGCATCATGGCATTTGAACAGATTCCGGTTTTGGAGTTATTATGGAATTTTATTCGACGAAAAACTGAAAATATCAGCAGGGTTACGTATTTCCCGCAAAAACCTGTGTTTCCCGGGGCGGAAAGAGAACAGGAAAGCCGCAACACATCTCCGGAGTCGCAGGGAGTGGAATCTCGAAGGCTGGAGCAGATGCTTGTTGAACTGGAGAGAGAAGAAGAGGTGAAAATGCATCAGATCACGGTAATGCGCCATGGAAAACTTTTGATGCAATGTGGATTTGCTCCGTATCACGCCAATCTTTGGCATGCTTCCTATTCTCTTTGCAAATCCATTACAGGACTTGCAATCGGAATGCTGATAGATGAGGGGCGGCTTTGTCTGGAAGATAAACTTTTGGATGTGATGAAAGGACCCAAAAGTTTGATGGGGTATGTTCGTCAGAGGGAAATTCGAATCAAACATTTACTGACCATGAGCAGTGGAGTGGCATTCAATGAAACCGGAGCTGTTTCCGGGAATGATTGGGTGAAAGGATTTTTAGAATCGCCTCTGCATTTTTCACCGGGAAGTTCTTTTGAATATAATAGCATGAACAGTTATATGCTTTCAGCCGTTGTCACTGAGATCACCGGAGAAACAATGATGGAGTACTTAAAACCAAGACTTTGGGAGCCTCTTGGAATAAAGGAGGTTTTCTGGGAAACCTGTCCCAGGGGGATCACCAAAGGAGGATGGGGGCTTTTTCTTTGTCCTAAGGATGCGGCAAACATCGGACAGTTGTTTCTTCAGTATGGAACATGGAATGGGAAATCTCTTGTTTCCGAGGAATGGATCAGGGCTTCAACATCGGAACAAATTCAGGTTCCCGATCATATGGGATATTCGGGATACGGTTATCAGATCTGGATGGGAGAGCGAAAGGGAAGCTTTGTTTTCAATGGAATGTTAGGACAAAATGTTTTTGTTTATCCGGATCTGGATATGATAATTGTGACCAATGCAGGATCTGGAATCCTGTTTCAGAAGTGCAGAATGCAGGAAATTCTTAAAAAATATTTTCCTTTAGAAGATTCTCTTCATAAAGTTCTTCCGGAAAATCCATCGGCATACAAAAATTTAAAGCGAACCATTCAAAGGATGGAAAAAGGAAACAGTCGGCCTTTGATTCAGAAAGATTTTTTTGCCTGGCGAAGATATGGTAAAAGAAAAAAGCATTTGATAAATTTATGTCAAAGACTCCATCAAAAAACATATCAGCTGAAAGAGCAGAATGTGGGAGTTTTTCCTTTGATGATGCAGGTATTTCATAATAATTATACGGATGGCATTTTAAAACTGGGATTTGAATTTTATGATTCTGATTTTTATGTAACTTTCTATGAGCGAGGACAAACCTATCGGTTCCCGGCAGGACTCATGGAATGGCGAGAAAGTACGATGGATTTTCATGGCGAGAAATATCATACGGCAGCCATGGTACAGGCGGCAACGGATGAAGACGATCGGGAAGTTCTGAAAATAGAAATTGCATTTTTGGAGGATGCCGGAAACCGCAATTTAAAAATTCATTTTACAGGAGAATCCTTATCGGAAATCTTAGTGTACTGGAATGAAACTCCGGGATATTCCTTAATTTTAAATGGATTACATTCTGTTTTGATGTCTGCCGGAGAATCTTCATTTATGAAAAATCTCCAGAAAAAAGGAATTACAGATGTTTTGTGGATGTTAGTAAAACAAACGATGGAGCCGGTGACCGAAGGAGTTCTGGAAACTGAGGAGGTCATTGAGAAACGGCTGTAGGTGGGGAAGAACCATTTACAGCCGTTTCTAAGCGATCCTAAACTATACGCGAAATACTGATTTAAATTATAGTTTAAGAGAAATCAAAGAAAAGCTGAGAAATTTCTCAGCCTCTCTCTGATTTTATAACTCTTTGGACGGGATTTGCAGCAAACAAATTCCTACAAAGAAAAAAGAAATCACGGTTAAAATCACTGGGAACATTATATTTTCTCTCAGAGAAATTCCCCCGATGTTTCCCTGCAGAAGGAAAATTAATAAAAACGATACAATGACTGCAGATTTGGAAGAGTTTAATTTTAAACCCACTGCCAGCGCAAGAAAACTAATGCTGATGGTGGCTGCGGATTGTAAAAGCATGATTCCATAAAAATGTAGGTCTGTCAGACTTACATCCATAGGAAACGCCGGATTTTCAAAAAATAATCCTCCTAATGCAATGCTTCCGTAACAGGCAATCTTCGCAATGATTAGTCCCCAAAAACAAAAAATCCAGACTGCCATCATCTGAGATGCAAGGATTTTTCTGCGATCTATGGGATAAGAAAACATTAATTCCATAGTTCGATTTTTTCGTGTGCTGATAATAAATGTTCCGTGCATGACCGCGGAAAAAATTAAAAAAGAGATTCCCGACAGCAATTCTACATTGGATGAAACTCCCATGTTGGAAAATGCCCGATCAGGGACTCCGGTATCCGGATCATTTGCGATTCCTAAATACGTCATGGCGAAATTAAAGCAAACCAGTATAAGGATTAAAATTCCTGCATTTCTTATATATTTCAAGATCTGGTGTTTTTGATATTCTAATTTTATTAATTGTATCATAACAGCTTCTCCCCCATTCTCTGTTTGGCGCCTGTGATCGTCAGGAAATAATCTTCTAAAGATTCATGAATTTTTTGCAATCCCTGAATATCTATGTCATGTGCCGCAAAATATTTAGAAATTTCGGATGGCTGTGCGGTTGTATCATAGATTCGGAAAGTTTCATGATCCATCAATTTAAAATTTGAGAAGTTCATTTGATCGGAAAGCAACCATGCAGCCCGCTTGGTATCTGTTGTTTTCAATTCCAAATAGGTCAGACTTTTTTTGGAAATTTCATCCATCGACAATTCATCCGCCATGGTTCCCTGATAAATAATTCCAATCGTATCTGCCAGATGCTCTACTTCTGATAAAATATGACTGGACATTATGATGGTAATGCCATATTCCGTACACAGGCGTTTCAAAAGATCGCGGATTTCTTTGATTCCGGAAGGGTCTAATCCATTGTAGGGTTCATCCAGAATCAGTAATTCCGGTTTCGTTAGAATGCTTCGGGCGATACCGAGTCTTTGGCGCATTCCAAGGGAATATTCTCTTACTTTTTGGTGGGCTGCATGAGTCAAATTAAGAAGTGCCAAAGCTTCCTGAATACCTTTTGGACGCTGGTATCCCATATATTCGCAGTGGAAATATAAATTTTGACTTCCGGTCAAGTCCTCGTAAAATACAGGAAAGTCGACCATACACCCCATTCTTTGCAGCAGGGAACGGTTGTTGGACAATGGTTTTTCAAATAATTCGATGACCCCAAAATCCGGTTTCCAAAGACCTGTCAACAGTTTCATCGTAGAGCTTTTTCCTGATCCGTTTGGACCGAGAAATCCGTAAATTTCTCCGGGTCTGACATGCATATCTAATGAGTTCACAATGGTTTTGGAATGAATTGTTTTTGTAATCCCTTCGGCTTTTACAAGATACTTCATAGATTTCTCCTTTTTTCTTTTTACAGAGATCATTTTTCAAAACTCTTGAATAAATCTTACGTTTTTCTTTCTTGGGAGAATCTATCGGGCAGCTCTCTTTAACTTTAGAAGGAAGCTTGTTTTCTGATTCGGGATACTGGATACTTCAAGATCCCCCTTCATCTCCAAAGCCAGAGCTTTGGAGATTGCAAGACCCAAACCACTTCCTCCCGATATTGGGTTTCTGGAATCTTCCATAACATAAAGGCGGTCAAAAATATAAGGAAGATCTTTAGCAGGAATTCCTTTTCCATGGTCAATTACTTCTAAAAAGACAGACGCTTCTTCTTCTCTGATGAAAAATCCCAGATAGTTTCCGTCAGCGCCATATCGCAGTACGTTGGTCACTAGATTGCTTAGAATACGTTTGACTGCATCGGGATCTGCGGAAACAAAAATGGGCGTTTCCGGGATGATAAGATCAACCTCAAAGGATTGTTTCGTGAGAATTTCATAAAAATCAAGAAGCGTTTGACGGCAGAGCTCGCAGATGTCTTGTACAGAAATCTTTAAATTTGCATCACCGGACTCCAATTTGGAGAGCTGAAAAAATTCATCGACTAACTGATAAAGCTGCTGTGATTTCTTTTGAATTTTTATTAAATTGGGTGTTTGAGAAGACGATTCTCCGGTTAGAAGTTCTAAATATCCTAAAATAACAGTGAGCGGAGTTTTGATGTCATGAGAAATATTAGAAAGCATTTTTTGGGAAGCATCCTGGGATTTTATAAACTCAGCCTTGATTTTTTGCCGATCCTCTAAGATATTATTTAATTGACCAATGAGAATCTTGATTTCTTGTGCATCTGTAAATAACATGATTTTTTGGCTGGTCCGATTTTTTGTGATTTCGGAAAGCTGTCTGCTGAGATTTTTCAAATTGCTCTGGTACTTCTTCTTTTGATGTATTTGCCAGAGTAAAAAAAGCAAAAGAATTCCGAGAATCAAATATAACATTGGATCTATCATAAGTTTTCTCCTAATTTATATCCGATTCCCCATACCGTTGTGATATAGTGTGGGTCTTTAATTTTATTGCGCAGACGGCTGATGTGAACATTGACTGCATTTTCATCTCCGAAGTATGTGTCGTTCCAAACCAGAGAATAGATTTCTGCCTTTGTAAATACCTTTTTCGGATGGCGCAGAAATAACTTTAAAATCTCAAATTCCTTCTGCGTTAAATCAATAAATTCTGAGCCCTTAGAGACGGTATGTTCTTCAAGACTCATAACAAGAGTTCCTGCTTTCAGGCATTTGATTGTCTGGGAGGGGGGAGAGGAATATTGAGTATTCCGCCGGATATTGGCACGGATTCTTGCCAGAAGTTCTGTCATGGAAAAGGGCTTTGTAAGGTAATCGTCGGCTCCCAATCCCAAACCGAGACTTTTGTCAAGATCTCCATCTTTTGCAGAGAGGATCATAACAGGAACGGTACTGGTTTCTCGGATTCTTGAAATAACCTCCATTCCATTTAGTTTTGGCATCATCAAATCCAAAAGAACCAGATCATAGGGCTTCTCAGTAAATTTTTGAAGCCCTGTTTCTCCGTCCAACACAAAATCCAGTTCAAATGCTTCTTTTTCTAAGAATTCCTGCAGCATCTCACATATTTCGATGTCATCTTCGATCAAAAGAAGTTTCATTCATTCTTCCCCCTTGTGTTTATGATAAAATCGCACTTCCGATCTGATAGATCAGAAAGGTTATAATCCATGCAGTTGCCAATTGAAAACAGGCAGTCAAAATCATCCATTTTGTGCTGTTTGATTCCCTGCGAATGGTGGCAAGTGTTGCCGCGCATGGGATGTACAGTAGGCAAAAAACCATAAGACAAAATGCATGAAGCGGACCGAAGCCCTTTGTTCCGAGTATTTCAGTTAAGGCCTGCATGCCGGATGCGGAGTTGATATTGGAAATTCCAAAGAGAACTGCAAAGCTTGAGACTACCACTTCTTTTGCCGAAATGCCAGCAATCAAAGCAACCGTAATCTGCCATAATCCAAGCCCCAAAGGTGCAAAAAACGGTACCAGAAATTTCCCGATGACTGCGCCGAAGCTGTCAGCCATATTTGCTGTATAGCCATGAACTCCGAAGTTTAGGATCACCCACATGAGAATAGAAGCAATAAAAATAGTGGTCCCTGCTTTTGTCAGGTAATCTTTGATTTTTTCCCACACATAAATTGCAACCGTTCTGGCGCTTGGCGCCTTATATTCCGGAAGCTCAATCAATAAATAATTTGGTTCTGCTTTTCGGTCTATGAAATGAAGAATTGCTGCAATCAGCACCGCCACAATTAACCCGATAACGTACATAGAATAGGCTGCCAGCATTGCATACTGCTGAAAAAACATACCGGAAAACAAGATGTAAATGGGAAGTCTCGCACTGCAACTCATAAATGGAGTAATCAACATCACTTTATAGCGGTCTCTTGGGTTTTCCAATGCTCTGGAAGCCATAATTGCCGGTACCGTACATCCAAATCCCAGGATCATAGGAATAAAGGCGCGTCCGGAAAGTCCAAGTTTACTCATAATTCCTTCCATAACATAGGCGACTCTTGCCATATAACCGCTGTCTTCCAGAAAAGCCAGCGCTAGAAATAAAATAAAAATATTCGGCAGAAATGTCAGGATTCCACCGACACCTGCAATGATTCCGTCAACAACGAGAGATTGCAGCACATTTCCCACGTGGGCCGCAGAAAGTCCATGAGAGACGACATTTGAAAACCAATCCAGCCATAGTTCAAAATAACCTTTCATCCAGTCTCCAATTACAAATGTGAGGCAAAATACCAATGCCATAATTCCAAGAAAAACAGGAACCCCAAAAATCCGATGAGTTAAAATATGATCAATTTTTTCCGTCAAGGCTTCCTGCCGGCTTTTGTTCACAAGAACTTCATCAATGATTTCCTGAATAAAGTCATATTTTTCATTGATGATATCTGATTCATAATTACGGTCTAAAACTTCCGGAAGATTTAGGGGATATTTTTTTATAATTTCCTGATCCTGCTCTAACTGTTTTAATGCCAGCCACCGATAATTCTCCAATCCAGGATACATCGCCTGCATATGCTGCATGACCGCGTCAATTTTATCTTCCAGTTGATCAGAATACACCATAGCAAAGTCTTTATGATGATTATGTATATGCCCGAAAGAGGGATGATCATGGTGATTGTGAATCAAAATATCAGGTTTCACGGCGTTGCGGTGATGAACCGCCGCGTGTAAGAGAATATCCAAACCGGTTCTGTTTCTTGCAGACACCGGAATCACTGGAATACCAAGCATTTCCGGGAGTCTGTGGGTATCAATTTCCATACCGCGCTTTGCCACAATATCCATCATATTCAATGCTAAAACAACTGGTTTTCCAAGTTCCAGCAATTGAAGCGTCAAATAGAGATTTCGCTCCAAAGAGGATGCATCCGCTACGTCTACAATTACATCCACTTCATCACTTAAAATAAACTGCCGCGATACCTGTTCTTCCATTGTATAGGAAGTCAAACTGTAGGTTCCCGGAAGATCAACGAGACGAATGTTAATGTCGTGGTCTTTGATGGCGCCCTCCATTCGCTCTACAGTAACTCCCGGCCAATTGGCAACCTTTAAGTTTGCTCCGGTATAAGCATTAAATAACGTTGTTTTTCCACAATTTGGATTTCCAATAAATCCGATGGTTAAATCTTCTTTCACTGCTCACACCTCACTTGTATGTTCTTTGTAATATTTTTTCCCAATGCGAATCTGGTTCCGCGAATTTTTACTATTAAAATTCCGTGATGTTTACTATTTAAAACAGTAATCGTGGTCCCCTGTGTCATTCCCAGCGCTTCCAATCGCTTTTCTATTTTCAAAGGAAGATGGAAGGACAGGACCCGATAGTCGGCTCCAATCCTCCCATGGCTCAGTGCTATTGTTTGCTTCAAAATTTCTGCCTCCTAACAAATTAAGATAAACTAACTGTATTATATCAGATTTCGGCAATAATTGATAATTTTTTTCAGTGATTAAGGAGGATTTTGACAATCAATTTAAAGAGTATAAAAGAAATTAACTCTTCTATACTCTTCATCTGCCTTTTGATTCACAGCACGTTGATAAATAAAATATAACAATTTTGATTTTATCTTGTCTGTTTTTGTTTTAAAATCTTATTTTTTATAACAATCATTGTAAATCCTAATCAGACGATTTTGGAACGGAAATCTTTTCTACTATGGTTCCTTTAATTCGATGGCCGGATACCTCGCAGATTTTAATTTTAATATTTTCATATTCACATTCAAAGGATTCTCCGTCATCCGGCACCCTTCCGATCAGTCCGCATAGAAATCCGTTGTAGGTGTCATATTCTTCAATTGGCATCGGCACCCCGACTTCTTCCTGGACATCTTCCAGATCTGCTGTTCCCTGAATTTGCCACTGGCTGGCGCTCATCCGTTCAATTTCAATTTCATCGTCATCAAATTCACCTACCAGTTCTTCCATCAAATCATGTAGTGTGATAATTCCGGTAACCCCACCGTATTCATCCAGAACGACCGCAAAGAAGTGTTGATTTCTTTTCATATTTTGAAACAAAATATTTGCCTTCATATTTTCCGGAACATAAAAGGCTTTTTCAACGGCTTCGCTCATAATCGTTTGTTTATCTTTTTGATCTAATCGAAAATAATCTTTTGTATTTAAAATCCCCAGAATGTCATCTTGATTTTCACCGCAAATCGGATAATATGTATGTCGGCTGTTATGAATATCATTTTCCCAGACCTCCACATCATCTTCATTGCGCAAGAATACGACTTCTTTTCTGTGCGTGCAGATTTCTTCTAAAGAAAGATCGTCAAATTCAAAAATATTTTGAATCATTTCGTTTTCTTCTTTTTGAATGGTTCCTTGTTTCTTTCCTTCTGCAAGCATCATTCGGATTTCTTCTTCCGATATGGTCTCATCTTCCTGAGTTGGATCAATTCCGAACAGTTGTAAAATCCCATTTGTGGAAATTGTCAGCAGCCACACAATCGGTGCAAAAACTTTAGAAACCGAATATAAAACTCCGGACATTCCAAGCGCTAATGTTTCTGCTTTTTTCATAGCAATTCGTTTTGGAACGAGCTCGCCGAAAACCAGACTGAAATATGCCAAAATCAGTGTGATTGCAAAAACAGAGATGGTATTTAAAATATGTTTTGGAATCGAGGCACCGTGGTCTGTGAAAAACTGTACCAGCGGTTCCGCAAAGTTATCTGCGGCAAAGGCACTTCCTAACAATCCTGCCAGTGTGATGGCAACCTGTATGGTTGCGAGAAATTTAGCGGGCTGCTGTATAAGAAGGTTTAATTTTCTTGCTTTTTTGTTGCCCTCTTCTGCCATATTTTTCAATTTTGTTTCATTTAAAGAGATTACCGCAATCTCAGCGCTAGCAAATGCAGCGTTTAAAAAGATTAAAAGAATTTGTAAAATGATTGCTCCGATCATAATGTGAATTTCCTCCATAAAAAGTATGATACATAGTATAAAAGCATGAAAGGGTACAGTCTGCATAAAATACAGACTGTACCCTCTATTGATTCATAATACTACATGGAGCCCATCTCATGGTCGAGACAGTATCTGTCTCGTCTTTTCTGTTGTCTGCCATGTATTTCATCACATCCTTCCTGTCGATGTGATTAAGATAACATATTTTATAGTTAGAGGCAAGAGATTTTTGCATGACGGAATCATTGAATTTTCAATACGTTATAATCTTTTTCTTCCACCGCCTTTTTTAACTCTTCATTGGAAACTTCTGCAGACATCTTCACTGTGGCAATTCCGTTTTCATGGCTGACAGACGCTGTTTCTACGCCGGTTAATGCCTCCAGAGCCTTTTTGACCGCTGCTTCGCAGTGTGCACACATCATTCCTTCAATTTCCATTGTTTTTTCCATAAGAAAGTCCTCCTGTTTTGTTGAATTGTTTTTATTGTTTTCCTGAATTTGTTCAAGATCTTTCAATGTAACGCCATGTTTTTGTTTTTTGTCCTTCTTTGCATTGTGTATTTGAAACAGATTTAGTCTTAAAGCATTGGTTACAACACAAAAGCTTGAGAGACTCATGGCTGCCGCGCCGAACATAGGATTTAGTTTCCATCCAAGTAAAGTATACCACACACCCGCTGCCAGTGGAATTCCGATGATGTTATAAATAAATGCCCAAAATAGGTTCTCATGAATGTTTTTCAAGGATGCCCGGCTCAGGCGTATGGCAGCCGGAACATCACTCAGGCGGCTTTGCATTAAAACAACATCTGCCGCGTCAATGGCAATATCGGTTCCGGCGCCAATGGCGATTCCCATATCTGCTCTGGTAAGCGCCGGCGCGTCATTGATTCCATCGCCGACCATTGCCACTCTTCCGATTTCCTTTAATTTGCGAATGATTTTTTCTTTGCCTTCCGGCAAAACTCCGGCAATGACTTGATTTACTCCCGCCTGTCTTCCGATTGCTTTGGCAGTCCGCTCATTATCTCCAGTCAGCATTACAACTTGAATTCCCATTTCCTGAAGTTCTTTTACCGCCTGAGGGCTGTCTTCTTTGATTATATCTGCGACAGCGATGATTCCTAAAAATTCGTCTTTCCGACTGAAAAATAAAGGAGTTTTTCCTTGCTCAGCCATGGCAGCTGCGGTTTCTTTCGCTGTTTCTGGCACAGAAGCATATTGCTCAATATAGTTTAAATTTCCGCCGTACATCGACATGCCGTCAAGAAACCCGGATAGACCGTTTCCGGGAACTGCCTGAAAGTTAAGAATTTCTTTGGAAGTTTGTATGCCGGCCGCTTCGGCTTCCTGCAAAATGGCATGGGCAAGGGGATGTTCACTCTTTCGTTCCAGAACATATGCCAACGCTAAAAATTCTTCTTTGGAAAGATCTCCGGACGAAGGCAGAATATCCGTAACCTGAGGTTTTCCGCTGGTGATTGTCCCTGTCTTATCCAGCGCCACAATCTGTGTTTTCCCGGTTTCTTCCAGAGAAACCGCAGTCTTGAACATAATACCATGTTTTGCACCCATTCCGCTTCCAACCATAATGGCCACCGGAGTTGCAAGCCCCAGAGCACAGGGACAGCTGATCACAAGAACGGAAATTCCTCTTGCAAGAGCGAACCCGGCGGTCTGTCCTGCTGCCAGCCATATAAAAACAGTTGCCAGAGAGATGGCGATCACGGTTGGTACAAAGATTCCAGATACTTTGTCTGCAACCTTAGCAATGGGAGCTTTGGTTGCCGCAGCATCACTGACCATCTTAATAATTTGAGAAAGTGTCGTATCTTCTCCGACTCTTGTTGCCTCACATTGTAAGTATCCAGAAGTATTTAAGGTTGCTGCCGAAACCAGATCGCCTTCTTTTTTGTCGGCGGGAATGCTTTCTCCGGTTAATGCCGCTTCATTGACGGCACTGTTTCCTTTTACAATAACGCCATCAACTGGAATGGTTTCTCCCGGTTTTACGAAAAAAAGATCTCCGATTTTTACCTGTTCAATTTCAACCTCTGTCTCCATATTATTTCGCAAAACCACCGCAGTTTTCGGAGCTAATTTCATAAGACTTTTTAGAGCATCTGTAGTGCGTCCTTTTGATCTTGCCTCCAGCATTTTTCCAAGTGTAATCAATGTCAGAATCATTGCGGCAGATTCAAAATAGAATTCGTGCATATAAGCCATAACTTGAGTCATATTTCCGCGCATCTGCGCATCAGTCATCGCAAACAAGGCGTAGACACTGTAGCCATAAGAAGCACCGGCGCCAAGAGCTACCAGAGTATCCATATTCGGAGCACGATGCCACAGACTTTGAAAGCCGCTGATAAAAAATTTCTGATTTATAAGCATTACAGCTGTTGTAAAAAGTAATTGAAATAATCCCATTGCCACATGATTTTCAGCCATGATTTTCGGCAGAGGCCAATTCCACATCATATGTCCCATTGAGACATACATCAGGGGAACTAAAAAGCAGAAAGAAAATGTCAGGCGTTTTTTTAAGACTGGCGTCTCCCGGTCCTTTAATAGATCATCATTTGATGTTGTCTGTTGTTTTGTTCCTTTTTTTGAAGCGCCATACCCTGCTTTTTCTACGGCAGAAATAATGGCAGCAGGCTCCGCGCTTCCTTCCACTCCCATTGAATTGGTTAATAGACTGACCGAACAGGATGTAACTCCTTCCACATTGGAAACCGCTTTTTCTACGCGAGTGCTGCAGGCAGCGCAACTCATACCTGTAATTTGATACTGTTCCATTGGCTTCCTCCTTTTTCTATTTCATTAATTTTTGCAGAACTTTCACAAGTTCATCCACAGTTTCTTCTTTTCCCGCGCGAATATCATCAGATACGCAGGTGCGAATGTGGTTGGCAAGAAGAACTTTATTAAAGCTATTTAACGCTGCGTTCACAGCAGAAACTTGAATTAAAATGTCGGTACAATAAGTATCGTTTTCTACCATCTTTTTTATTCCTCGGACTTGACCTTCTATTCGGTTTAGTCTGTTTATTAAATCTTTATACTCTTTATCAGGGCGTTCTTTTGATTTATGCGAACAGCAATGTCTTGTATGATTTTCCATAAAAATCTCCTTTCTATGCGATATTATATACCTTGGCGGGGTATAATTCAATAGAAAAATATTAAATGAAAAAAATTTTTATTTAGAGTCATTTTTTATCAATTTTTAGTCATCAAAGAATGCAAGAATTAATAAGAAAAGTTTTAAGTGTATACCTTATTTATAAAGAATTTATAAAGAAAAGACCAGAAGATTATCTAATCTTCTGGTCCTTGGTTTGAAGAATTAGAGAAGATACACTTAAGTGCCTCTCTAAATATATCTTTTTGTGTTATATTTCAATCGTCACAAAACAAAAATACATAAAGGAAAGTGATTTTATTAGTTTTCTTCTTTTTCGATCGGTCGGCGTTCCTTCTCCTCAATTTCCTTTTGAATAGAATTTAAGAAATCCTTCAGCTTCATCTGACCTTCATCCCCTTGAAAGCGGCTTCTGACAGAAACGGCATTCTTCTCTTCTTCTTTCTCTCCGACAATTAGCATATATGGAATCTTATGAAGCTGTGCTTCACGGATTTTATATCCCATTTTCTCTGCGCGCGTATCAATTTCCGCACGAATTCCAGCAGCTTTTAAAGTTTCCAGCACTTTCTTTCCATATTCCAGATGTTTGTCGGAAATCGGGATGACTTCTACCTGAACCGGAGACAGCCATGTCGGGAATGCTCCTGCAAAGTGTTCAATTAAAATACCGATGAATCGTTCAATTGATCCAAATGCAACACGATGAATCATGATTGGGCGATGCTTTTCTCCATCTGCTCCGGTATAGTGGAGATCAAAACGAAGAGGAAGCTGGAAGTCAAGCTGAATGGTTCCGCACTGCCAGGTTCTTCCAATGGAATCTTCCAGATGAAAATCAATTTTTGGTCCATAGAATGCGCCGTCTCCTTCGTTGATGACATAGTCCAGTCCGAGATCATCCAGAGCGCCTCTTAAAGAATCTGTTGCAAGATCCCAGTCTTCATCGCTTCCCATACTGTCCTCCGGGCGAGTAGAAAGCTCTACATGGTATTTAAATCCAAATAGGTTATAAACCTGATCGATCAGTCCCGCAACGCCTTTGATCTCATCTTTAATTTGATCTGGCGTCATAAAAATATGTGCATCATCCTGTGTAAAGCAGCGAACACGCATCAATCCATGTAACTGACCAGATTTTTCATGACGATGAACCAGTCCAAGTTCTCCCATGCGCAGCGGAAGATCACGATAAGAACGAGGCTCTGACTGGTAAACCAAAACTCCTCCCGGACAGTTCATTGGCTTAATTGCAAAATCTTCTTCGTCAATGACCGTTGTATACATATTCTCTTTGTAGTGATCCCAATGACCGGATGTTTCCCATAAATGCCTGCTTAACATAATCGGAGTTGCAATCTCAACATAGCCTGCTTTGGTATGAATTTCACGCCAGTAGTCAAGCAGCGTATTTTTCAGAACCATTCCTTTTGGAAGAAAGAATGGAAATCCAGGTCCTTCTTCCCGCATCATAAACAGACCCAGTTCTTTTCCCAGTTTTCTATGGTCACGTTTTTTTGCTTCTTCCATCATTGTAAGATATTCTTTTAACTCTGCTTTTTTTGTAAAAGCAGTTCCGTAAATTCTGGTCAGCATCTGATTGTGTTCATCACCGCGCCAGTAAGCGCCGGCAATGCTGGTCAGCTTAATTGCTTTGACGGGTTTTGTACTCATAAGATGTGGTCCTGCACAAAGATCCACAAATTCACCCTGCTGATAAAAACTGATGACAGAATCTTCTGGAAGATCTTCAATCAGTTCTACTTTATAAGGCTCTTTGCGTTCTTTCATAAAAGCAATCGCTTCTTGTCTCGGTTTTGTAAAACATGTAATTTCCAGATTTTCCTTTACAATTTTTTTCATTTCCGCTTCGATTTTTTCCAAATCATCCTGTGTAAAAGGAGTATCCTTTTCCATATCATAGTAAAATCCATTGTCAATGGATGGTCCAATGGCAAGCTTTGCTTCCGGATATAAACGTTTGACCGCCTGAGCCAAAATGTGAGACGCTGTATGGCGGAACGCATGTTTTCCTTCATCGGAGTCAAAGGTTAAAAGATTCAACTCGCAGTCCTCTGTTAAAATGGTTCTTAAATCCACAACCTCTCCGTTAACCTCACCTGCGCAGGCAACTCTTGCAAGTCCTTCACTGATATCTTTTGCGATATCAATGACAGACATATTGTTTTCATACTCTTTTATAGATCCATCTTTTAATGTAATCTTCATTTTTTTCATCCTTTCTTGATATACAACGTTTTACTTCATCCTCCAAATAAGGAAATCTGGACTTTAGCTCATTGCTAACATAAAAAATCCCATGGATTCATTCAAAATCCATGGGACGAGTTATCGCGGTTCCACCCAATTTACCTGTCTTTGATAAAACAGATCGCTCATTATGACAATAACGGCGTCAACCGGGCTGGTTTGCAGCCACTTGGAGGTGGTCTTCCCATATCCCGATACTTAAGATGCTCGCAGCAACTGCATCTCTCTCTGAAAGCCGCAGATAAGGTACTCTTCTCTTCAACGTTTTTTCTTATTTCTAAGTTATTATAGCAAAGCTGTTTTGTAAAATCAATAGGAAGATGCAAAAACTACAATACTTTAAAAACAGATGCCTGATGGTTCATTGGATTTCGTTTTTGATAGTCAAACAAAAGAATGGTTTCCTTCTGTCTGAAATCTCCTGCCACATCGAATGAAAATCGTTCCATATGGATCATTTTTTTCATATGCTTTTGTGCATAATGTTTCAGGGTTGCATGCTTGGGAAGAAAACTTTCATAAAGCCCCCTCAGATCTTCTTTTTTCAGAGAATATTCTCCTGCAAATGCCGGACGGTTTTTAACATTTTCTCTTAAATAAAGGTCATAAGTCAAAAGCTCACGATAGAGAGCTAAAGTTTCTTTTCTGCCGCGATACTGACAAAGAAATTCATAAAGGATTTCGTACCGGGCAATTCTTGTATGCTTCACTTTGTCATATCCCTGTTGTTCATAAAATTCTCCCAGCGTGCGATACATGGAAAATGCCGATGGAAACTCGTGTTCCATCTGACGGATCGTATGGGTAAATTGTCCGCTGTTGTAATAAACCTCTACCATTTCTTCTACTTTTTTTAAGATTAGCACATCGTCGTAGGACAACCATTTTGTAGAAAGGACTTCGTAGGGAGGGGTGTCTTTGCAAAGCAATCCGTAAGCTTCTTTTTGCTCTTCTATATAGGAGCCTTTTAGAACTTTTAAAAATCCAAGCTGCAGCTGATCCGGTTCGGCTTCGTAAACATCCTGAAAAGAACGTTCAAAGCTTTCAAGATCTTCATAAGGAAGTCCGGCAATTAAGTCTAAGTGCTGATGAACATTTCCATTTTTATGAATTCTTTTGACAATTTCAGCCACTTTTGAAAAATCCATTTTTCTGCGAATTTCTTCGATGGTGTATGGATTGGTGGACTGAACTCCAATTTCCAGTTGAATCAATCCGGGACGCATCTTGGCAATTTGCACAAGTTCTTCTTCGTTTAACAAATCTGCCGCAACTTCAAAATGGAAGTTGGTCACTTGATTATCATGTTCTGTGATGTAATTCCAGATTTCCATTGCATGACGATGATTACAGTTAAATGTCCGGTCGACAAATTTTACCTGGGGGACCTTGTGATCCAGAAAAAATTGCAGTTCTTGCTTTACAAGAGAAAGCTTGCGGAATCTTAAACATTTGTCAATAGAGGAAAGACAATAGCTGCAGGAAAAAGGACAGCCCCGGCTGGATTCATAATAAATAATTTTATGCTGAAATTTTTCAATCGGTTCATAAACAAACGGCACTTTGCTTAAATCCATGACTTTCCGCCATGGAAGTTCCAGAATTCTGTTATTTTCCCGGTAACTAATTCCCTTGATTTTCCTAAGGGATGGTATGTTGCCATGGTAATAATCCAGAACCTCCCGAAAGGTTTCTTCTCCCTCTCCCTTCATAATTCCGGTGACTTGAGGAAGCTCTTGCAAAATTGTCTTTGCATCATAAGAAACCTCCGGTCCGCCAAGCCAGATCGGCGTTGACGGAAATAGCTTTGCAGCTTCCCGAAGGATTCGCTTTACAGATGAAATATTCCATATATAACAGGAAAAACATAAAAGCTCCGGCTGCCTCTTGTATAGATCCATCAAAATTTCATTTTCCTGTTGGTTGATCGTATACTCCGCAATGGAAATTTCCGATTGATAAGGCTGCGCGTAAGCCTTCAGACAATACACTGCCAGATTTGAGTGAATATATTTTGCATTGATTGCGGCTAAAACAATGTTCATCTCCGGTTATCCTTCTATAGCTTCTCAAAGTCTTCTGCACCATGCTTGCAGATTGGACAAATAAAATCTGCCGGAAGTTCTTCCCCCTCATAGATATAGCCGCAAATTTTACATCTCCATCCAGTCTTTTTGGTTTCCTGTGGCTGCGGTTTTATATGTTTATGATAATATGCATAAGTGACCGAAGGAACATCATTTAATAGATCTCCGTCTGTAACATCCGCAAGAAACAGCGTGTGACTTCCAAGATCTGTGGTTTGTGAAACCTTAGCGCTGATATAGGCGTTTGCGCCTTTGGTCAGATAAATAATACCGTTGTCTGCACGATCATAGGTTTTCAGACCTCCCATCTTATTTACATCCCGGCCGCTTTGGAATCCAAAATGCTGAAAGATATCAAAACCGGCGTCCTCAGACAAAACAGATGCATTGAACTCACCGGTTTTTAAAATCATATCATGGGTATAATTTCCTTTGTTAACTGCCACAAGAATCCGGTTCGGAGAAGTTGTAACCTGTTGGACTGTATTGACAATACATCCGTTATCCTTCGTTCCGTCCTTAGCGGAAAGAACAAAAAGACCATAACTTAATTGGAACATCGCTGCTTGATTTTTCATAATTGCCTCCTTTTGTGCAATGCACGTTGATTTGTAGGTTTCTTTTTTCTGCTATGAAAATAAAGAAATGAATCCGCCGCATTGAGAATATCCTGAAAGTCTTCTCTTGGCGCCGTTTGAATATATCTCTTTAATATTTCCTTTTCTTGCTGTTTGTAAGGTCCGTAAAAAATATCGAATAAATTATGACCTCTCAGATAAATTTTTATTTCTTCGATATGCTGCTTCATATCTTCCGGTGATTGAAAATCTCTCCCCAGAATTTTCTGAAGGTGCTGACCGCTTCTTAGACGGTGAAGGTACTCCTTCCATTTTTCAAATAAGATTTCAAAAAATGAATCTTCCGAAGACAAGATCCCAATTTTTGTCATCACCGATGGGTTTAAAAAATAATTTTCAAAAGAATAATACTTTAAAATCAGCACATTTTTTCTTGTAACCTTCGGAAGCTGATCCGGATCTGTTAAATTTCTCTCATCGTAATAGCGGCAAAGTTGTTTTCCAAGCTCTTCCGGGTCTTTTCCGTCACTGTCCCGAATCATTAAAAACTGATCCTTCATATAGATCTGATTCATATATTTCAGATTAGCATAAGTTTTAATATTCGTACAGCTATTTGTAGTAATAATTGCGATTCGGTTTAAATTTCCTTGCTCATCGTACATCTCCGAATAATAATGATTTAAAAGCATTGGAAGTCGATATTTATCTTGCTTCCCTTCCACAATAAAAACAAAATTTACATTTAAAAGATCTGCAGCGCTATAGCCAAGATCGCAAAGAATTGCGCTAAGATCTGTTTTTTGTTTGGCAGTGGAACAGAAATTTTCATCCAGTACAATTTGACGTATTTGGCGGCTGTTAAAATTCGACAGCAAATGAGGCGAGTGGGTGGTAAAAATAATCTGGTTTTTTTGAGACAGACGATAGAGAATATCACTGGAGGTTTTTTGAAGCTGTGGATGAAGGAACATTTCCGGTTCTTCCATCATAAGAATGGACGGAAGACGGTTTTCATCGGTTACATAAGCTTCCAGCAATGAAAGCATATAAATGCTCTTCATGCCTCTTCCGAGACGTTCCACCGGAATGGAGCTGTCTTTTTCCTGATTATAAGCGTCTGCATTGACTTGGAGCATTTCATTGACATCGCAGTTCATGGAGAAAAGAATATCTTCATACCCACCGTTTTTATGAAAACTTTCGTTGATTCTTTTTTCAAAATAATCAATGTTCATTCGGTAGAGTTTATACTCAAATAATTTTGCAGCTTCAAAAGCATTGAGCTCCTGAGGGGTCTTTTGATTAATCAAGCCGATACAGTGAAAACAGTGCCTGCATGGTTTTGCTTGATCAAACATACAACAGTTGGTTCGCATGATTTTCAGAAGATTATTTTCCTGTAATAAAAAAAGATCGTCCTGAATTTGTTTTAAATTCCTTTCAGTACCGATAAAATATATGGTTGGAAAAATTTCCCGAATGTATGGATTGTGTTTTCTCGTCCCATCATGAAATCGTTGTTTGCCTTCTTTATTCGCGATAAAACAAAAGGAAAGGACACCGTCTCGATAGGACGGCAGTTTCGTGCAGAAATCTTTCTTCCAAAGGTCATATTTTTTATATTGACTGACAAAGCCATTTTTGTGAAGAATCTGCAAGTCCTCTTCGGTAATGGATAATTTTACTTCAATTTCGATATTTTGCATGGTCTCATTAAAGTCATTATGAGTAATCTCATAAGATCCTTCGACTGCCCGAAGAGCATGCAGAATGGAAGATTTCCCGGCGTTGTTCTTTCCGACTAAAATTAAAGCATTTTCAATGGAAGAAAGCTCCAAAAAGTGTATGGATTTGAAATTTTGAATCGAAAGATAGGCAAGTTCCATAAGAAGCCTCCTTTTCCGGATATTTATGTTATTTTCATTCTCTCATATTTTCATAGGATATTCAAGTAACAAGGAGCAACAAAAAATATTGCGTTCATCCAGCTGTATTTGATACAATAGAAAGCAGAATAGAAAGAAATCAGGTGAACTATTTATGAATTCATTATCATATTATGATGCTTTAACTGCAAAACAGACCTTAAAACTTCGAGAGGTCTTAAAGACACTTCCTCCGTTTGCAAAGGATTTCTTCCGTGCCATTGATTCCACGACTCAGGTGCGAACCAGAATTGCCTATGCTTATGACCTGAAAGTTTTTTTTCATTTCTTGATGGATGAAAATCCCGCTTACCGAAATTATTCCATTCAGGATTTCAAGGTTACAGATTTAGATTGTATTGAATCTGTGGACCTGGAAGAATATATGGAATACTTAAAAATTTACCAGTCAGATGAGAAACATATGCAAAATACAGAACAGGGAGTTTTCCGAAAAATGTCTGCGCTTCGTTCCTTCTATGCTTATTTTTATAAACGTCAAATGATTCAGAAAAATCCAACCTTGTTTGTCGATATGCCCAAAATCCGCGAGAAAGAAATTATTCGTCTGGAGGCAGATGAGGTGGCTCTGCTTTTGGACTATGTAGAACATGCGGGGGATCAATTAACCGGTCGGCAGCGTTCTTATTACGAAAAAACCAAAGAACGAGATTTTGCCATTATCACATTGCTTCTGGGAACGGGGATTCGTGTTTCAGAGCTAGTCGGATTAAATTTGACTGATATTGATTTTAAAAATCAGGGACTGCACTTGATCCGAAAAGGCAGGAAAGAAATGACCGTTTATTTTGGAGATGAGGTTGCCGATGCATTGCTTCAGTATATTGAAGGAAGCAGAAGTCATATCATTGCTTTGGAGGGACATGAGGATGCCTTGTTTTTTTCCATGCAACGAAAAAGGATCGGTGTGCAGGCGGTACAAAACTTGGTAAAAAAATATGCCAGGGCTGTAACTCCTCTGAAACGAATTACACCTCATAAACTACGCAGTACTTATGGAACCGCACTGTACCAGGAAACAGATGATATTTATTTAGTTGCGGAGGTACTGGGACATTCTGATGTCAACACCACAAGAAAACATTATGCGGCGATGTCAGATGCCAGACGCCGTCAGGCAGCAGGAAAAGTCATTTTGCGCGAAAAAAAATAGGCAGATATTTATCTGCCTATTTTCTGCCCTAACTCTCAGCCTTGCTTATTTTCCGGTATCTCTCATGGCTACAACCTTCTGAATCAATTCAACGCTGCCTTCAATGCCAAGATAGCTGCTGTTGATGCACAGATCATAAGATTTAGCGTCTCCCCATTTATTAGAACTGTAATAATTGTAATAGCTGGAGCGCTGTTTATCTTTTTTCATAAGCATTTCTTTGCTTTTTTCCTGCAAAATTCCGTATTCATTCTCAATTCGTTTGATTCTGTCTTCAAATGGCGCATGAATATATACACTTAAACAGTTGTCAAAATCTTCCAATGCATAATCCGCACATCTTCCAATGAAAATACAGGGACCTTTGGATGCCAATTCTTTGATCGTATCAAAGGCAGCTAAAAATACCTTATGATTTAATGGGAGATCAAAAGAATTTGAATTATATCCCAGTGAATATGGGTCCATAACCAACGAGTAAAGAAAGCTGGTCGTTGGTTTTTCATCAAAGCTTTCAAAAATCTCTTCACAGATACCACTTTCCTTTGCGGCAACTTTGATCAACTCACTGTCATAAAAAGGGATCCCAAGAGCTTTGGAAAGTTTCTCTCCGATGACATGTCCTCCACTTCCATATTGCCTCTCAATTGTTATAATTGTATTTGTACTCATATGAATCGCTCCCTTCCCCAAAAGGGTAAAATCAAGATATTCCTTGTTAATATTAGTATACAATATTTTTTGTTTTTGTACAAGGAAATAAAAGAATCATGAAAAATGTTTTTTTACATAAGTTCTTGCAAAATCAGCATCTTCATGCATTTGTCGAGCTAAGGAATCCAAAGAATCAAATTTCATTTCCGGGCGTTTATAGTAAAGTAGCTCCACTGTAAGCTCCTTATGATAAATATTTTTATGAAAGTCAAAGATATAGGTTTCCACTCCCATATGTTTTTTCCCTTCGATGGTTGGTTTTACGCCAATATTACTGATTCCATAATATATTTGCTCTTTATAATAAATCCGTGAAATATACACCCCATTAGGAGGAAGCAGTTTTTCTTCTTCCGGAATTTGATTGGCTGTAGGCATGCCTAAGACTTCAGCTCCAATTTGATTTCCATGTACCACAGGACCACAAATCATAAAAGGTGTCTCCATCAGCCGATTTGCTTTTAAAATCTCTCCCTGCGCAATTAAATTCCGAAGCCTTGTGCTGGATACAATTTCTCCTTCAAGCTCAAGTTTTGAAATTACAATTAACTGAAAATTATACTCTTTGGACATTTTCTGTAAAAGCTCTACATTTCCCCGGCGTTTATATCCGAAGCCGCAGTCATCCCCCACAACTAAGATCTTCATTCCGGTCTTTTCAAGTAATACTTTGATTACGAAATCCTCTGGAGACAGGTGGGAAAACGCATCTGTAAATGGATGTTCAATATAAATATCAATCCCCCGTTTTGAAAGGAGTTTTGTTTTTTCCTTTGTGGTATAAATGACATTAAAATTCTGATGTTTTAACATCGTAAGCGGCGGACGGTCAAACGAAAAGACCGTTGCCCGATATCCTAATTTTTTATATTGAATCAACTGATCAAAAATTAACTGATGTCCTTTGTGCATTCCGTCGAATTTTCCAAGGGCAACCACTGTATTTTGAAATTGAAATTGTTCTGTATTATGAATGTATTCCATGGCTTCCTCTCATTGGTTCTTGTCATAAAAAATTTTATCAGGGAAAAACAGATGGTTTTTCCAGTAATAAACGCCGATAAAGTTCTCTTCTTCGTCATATACCCGCAATTTTTTGTCTGTGTTCAGAGGCTGTTCCCAGAAAGCAGAAAGCTTCAATGGATTTCCATTGAATAAAATTTTGTAATATTGTTTCTTTACCGTACCCTTTGGGAGATCGAAAAAAATGTTTTCAACCGGAAGAATCAAAGATTCAATGGTTTGATTTTTTACCGCTGCTTCAATTTGCCCCAGAGTATAGGAATCCTCAACAGAAAAACCACTGGATTTTGTTCGGATCAGACTGGTCATACAGGCTCCATTTTGAAGTTTATGACCGATGTCTCTGCAAAGACTGCGGATATAAGTTCCTTTGCTGCATGTTACCGTCATTTTTATTTGAGGATAGGAAATCGAAATGTCTGAAATATCATATATTTTGACATTTTGAGGGGTTCTTTCAATGGTTTTTCCTTCCCGCGCAAGTTCATAGAGTTTTTTCCCCTGCACCTTCTTGGCAGAGTACATCGGCGGAATTTGAGCGTAATCTCCGACAAAAGATAAGATCGTCTCCCGAATTGGTGCGTCATTTTCTAAAGAGGGATATGTTTGAACTACAGTTCCCCAGATATCTTCCGTATCCGTTTCTTTTCCCAGCTGAAATGTAACCTCATATTGTTTCTGGGTACCTGTCAGCATGTCGCACAACTTGGTTGCCTTTCCAAGACAAATGGGAAGAACTCCCACTGCATTTGGATCCAAAGTTCCGGTATGCCCAATCTTCTTCTGCTTTAAAATTCCGCGGAGTTTTGCAACAACATCGTGAGATGTATAGTTTTTTTCTTTATAAACATTCAACAATCCACTGTACATAAAAACCTCTACAACTGCTCTTTTATGTTTTCTATGAGCTCTGCTAAAATTTCATCTTCTGTGCCGCTAATACTAAAACCTGCCGCTCTTTTGTGTCCGCCGCCGCCGAAAGACTGGGCAATGTCTGCGACATTGACAATCTCGTTGGAGCGCATACTGACTTTCCATTCCACTTCTGACAGAGGATAGAGAAGAACGGCCGTTTCGATCCCTTTTGTGATACGTAGCTGATCAATGATGCCGTCGGTATCTGAATGATGTGCCTGACATGCCCGAAAATCCGCCTGTGTTAAAACAGAAACGATAATCTTTCCGTCAGCCTCCAATCGGCTGTTTTGCAGAGCATTTCCCAACAAACGATTCTGAGAAAATGTTTTCTGATAGAAGGTTTCATCAATAATTTTCGTATTGGATGCTCCGCGTTCGATTAACATCCCGGCATAGGACATCGTAGCCCTGGTGGTGTTGGAATGTTTAAATACACCAGTGTCATGTACGATTCCTGTAAAAAGACACTGGGCACAATTTTCTGAAATTTTCTCTTCTTCAAAAAGATCGCATAATATTTGGCTGGTAGCGCTTGCGTCTGAATCAATCAGGAATTCATCTCCATATCCGGAATTACTGATATGATGATCAAAACAAATCACTTTGGATGACTGATTTACCATTGACGCAAATGGTGCGAAGCGATCCTCTGATCCGCAGTCCAGTACAAAAAACAGATCGTAAACGATATCTTTAGGCTGGGATAAAATTTCCTCTGCATGGCTTAAAAAAGTAAATTCCGGGTGAATGGGCTCCAGATACACGTCGACTGATTTTCCGGGATAATTATCTAAAATATATTGTTTCAGAGCCAGACAGCTGCCAATACAGTCCCCATCCGGATGGATATGGCCTGTAATGGCAATTGTTGCTGCCTCCACGATTCTTTGATTAAAACGTTTCATTTTCACTCCCATGATTCAACTGGTCGATTTTGTGAGACATTTCGACTCCATATTCAATGGAATCATCTAAAACGAAAGTGATTTCCGGTGTGTTTCTAAGATTTATGGAATGTGCCAGTTCCCGGCGGATATACCCGACGGCGCTCTGCAGACCTTTCATAGTCTCTTCTTTTTCTTCTTTGGTTCCGAGAACGCTGATATATGCCTTGCACTGTTTCAAATCAGAAGTTACAACAGCATTGACAACCGATGTCATCGGCGCGATTCTTGGATCTTTGATCTCACGACTGATAATCCGGCTTAATTCTCTTTGAACTTCACCGTTAATTCTTGTATTTTTGATACTGTTTTTTCTCATAGCTGCTTCCTTTCCGGAAGTTATCTTGGAACTTCCTCCATAACGAAGGATTCAATCTGGTCTCCTTCTTTGATGTCATTAAAGTTTTCCATAACAAGACCGCATTCAAAGCCGCTGCGGACTTCCTTAACCGCATCTTTTCCTCTCTGAACAGAGCCGAGTTTTCCTTCATGTACGACAATTCCGTCACGAATAATTCTGGCGGAGCTGTCGCGCCGAATGGTTCCGTCTGTAACATAAGATCCTGCGATGGTTCCGATACCAGATGCTTTAAAGATCTGGCGGACTTCCGCATGCCCTGTGACTTTTTCCTCAAACTCAGGATCTAACATTCCCTTCATCGCAGATTCAATATCTTCAATCGCATTATAAATTACACGATAGAGACGAAGATCTACTTTTTCCGCAGAAGCTGCTTCTTTTGCCGCAGGTTCTGGGCGGACATTAAATCCAATAATAATTGCATTGGAAGCTGAGGCAAGATTCACGTCAGATTCCGTAATTGCACCAACGCCTCCATGAATCACTTTTACGGCGACTTCATCATTGGAAAGCTTGGTCAGGCTTTGTTTTACTGCCTCAACAGAACCCTGTACGTCCGCTTTGACAATAATATTTAACTCTTTAACACTTCCTGCTTGAATTTGGTTAAACAGATCGTCCAGAGATAACTGAGATTTTGTCTCAGATAACATTTTTTCCCGTCCATAGGCGATGAATTTTTCTGCCACAGATCTGGCTTCTTTTTCACCATCCATTACCATAACAACTTCACCGGCAAAAGGAACTTCACTTAATCCAAGAATTTCGACCGGTGTAGATGGTCCTGCAGATTTGATTCTTTTTCCCTTGTCATTGATCATTGCACGAACCTTCCCGTGGGCGCTGCCAACTGCAACAGCATCTCCTACATGAAGCGTACCTTTTTGAACCAGAACCGTTGCAACCGGACCTCTTCCTTTATCAAGCTGCGCTTCTAAGACAATTCCTCTTGCCTTGCGATTTGGATTTGCTTTTAATTCCAATACTTCTGCAGTCAATGATACCATATCCAAAAGTTCCTCAATTCCTTCTCCGGAATGGGCAGAAACCGGACAGAAAATAGTACTGCCGCCCCAATCCTCCGGAACTAATTCATATTCAATCAATTCCTGTTTTACGCGCTCAATATTTGCACTTTCTTTATCAATTTTGTTGATTGCAACAATGATTTCAATTCCTGCAGCCTTGGCGTGATTAATTGCCTCGATTGTCTGCGGCATAACGCCATCATCTGCGGCAACTACCAAAATTGCAATATCTGTAGACTGAGCGCCTCTCATACGCATAGAGGTAAACGCCTCATGTCCCGGCGTATCTAAAAATGTAATTTTTCCATTGGATGTTTCAACCATATAAGCGCCGATATGCTGTGTAATTCCTCCGGCTTCTCCGGTTGTAACATGCGTAGACCGAATTTTATCAAGAAGAGAGGTTTTTCCATGGTCAACGTGACCCATAACACAGACAACCGGAGGTCTCACTACCATATCTTTTTCATTTTCCTCGTCTTCTTTTAAAATTTCTTCGATAACATCAATTTGTTCTTCTATTTCGACTAGACGGTCAAATTCCATGGCAATTTCTTCGGCGCGTTCAAAATCCAATTCGGAATTTAAATTCATCATTCCGCCGCCGCTGATCAATAATTTTTTAATAATATCATTTGCAGGAATGGAGAGGGCATCTGCCAAATCTTTTAAAGATAATACCGGCGGAATTTTCACCGGTGCATTTGGGTCAACTTCCGGTTTTTTGACCGGTTCCGGCTTAATAAATGCTCCCGGTCCGCTGGTTTTCTTTTTGCGGTTTGTATCTTGTTGGTTTTTTGTATGAAACTTCTTATTTTTTTTGTTTTTTCCGAATTTCTGAGAATTCTGAGGATTTTCTTTTCTTAAAATTTTCTTCTCCCCGTCAGCAGTATGATTCTTTTGATTTCTAGAATTTTTCTGCGAATTTCTCTGATCCTTTTTCTGGTTTTCCTGTTTTGAACCCTGCGAAAGTTTCTTGTTATTTTTCTTACTATTTTCCATATTTTGTACTGTATTCGGCTTTCTGCCATCTTTCCTCTTGTTGTGATCTGACTTTATCTGACTTTGTTTTTTTGGATGCTTTGTTTCTTTTTTTGCGGAAAATGCATCTTCCACAATTTTCATCTGCGCATCTTCAATAGTGCTCATGTGATTTTTTACATCAATATTTTTGGATTTTAATATTTCTAAAATTTCTTTATTACTTTTATTCAACTTTTTTGCAACTTCATATACTCTGAATTTTGCCATAATTATACCTCCTTTAATTATTCCTTATCAAGTTGTCTTAAAAGAGCATTACAAAATCCCTGATCTGTGACTGCAATGGAAGCTCGAAACTCCTTTCCTATCGCGTGTCCAAGCTCTTCTTTTCGACAGAAATGATAAAGAGGCACTTGATAATGATTACATTGGTTTTGAAACATCTTTTTCGTATTACTGGAAGCATCCTCGGCAACGATAACCAGGCAGGCGCTGTTTGCGCGAATCGCTTCCTGTACGGCAAATTCTCCGCTGACTAAATTTCCGGATCTCATAGCAAGACCGAGGAGTGACAGTATTTTTTTATTCAATCCCATCCATCTCCTTTTCCAGCAATTCATAAATTTCTTCCGAAACGGCCGTTTTGAAAGCACGGTCCAATCCTCTGGTTTTTCGGACTTTTTTCAGACATTCGGATTTCGGACAGATATAAGCGCCCCGGCCATTTTTCTTTCCGGTTGCATCCATGGAAATAACGCCGTCTTTGGAACGAACGATTCTTACCAAGTCGCGCTTATGCTTTTGTTCACCGCATCCAATACATTTTCTTGTGGGAATTTTTCGATTCATCATTTCACATCCTGTTTATTCTTCCGATGGCGCATCCGGCGCAACGCTCTCGAAATCTTCTGTCTGATTCATTTCATCCAATGTGTCCTCGATTTCCATCTCTTCAAAATCTTTTATTTCAAATTCTTCCGGCTGCGCTTCTTCTCTTTGTGCTTCTTCCTGCGCCTGAGATTCACTCTTAATGTCGATTTTGTAACCGGTAAGCCGTGCTGCCAGTCTGGCATTCTGCCCTTCTTTTCCAATGGCAAGTGATAACTGGTAATCCGGAACAATGACCTCGGCGCTCTTTTCTTCTACATCTGCAGTAACTGATACTACCTTGGAAGGACTCAATGCATTTTCGATAAAAATACAAGGATCTTCGTTCCAGTTAATAATATCAATTTTTTCACCTTTCAGGTCGTTGACAATGGCATTGACTCTGGCTCCATTGAGACCGACACAGGCTCCCACAGGGTCCACGTTTTTATCATTGGACCAAACCGCCATTTTTGTTCTGGAACCGGCTTCGCGAACAATATTTTTAATTTCTACTGTGCCATCTTGAATTTCTGCAACCTCTTTCTCAAACAGACGTTTGACCAGATCAGGATGTGTTCTGGAAACAAGAATCCTCGGACCGCGGTTGGTTTCTTTCACTTCTACAATATAAAGTTTAATTCGTTCAGTTGGTTTGAAAACTTCACCTCGGATTTGCTCTGATTTCATTAAAAGAGCATCGGTTTTATCGTCCAGGCTGACGCTGACATTCTCTCCTACATAACGCTGTACGACACCGGTTACAATATCCTTTTCCTTGCAATAGAAATGATCGTATACGACTCTTCGTTCTTCTTCTTTGATTTTTTGAACGATAACACTTCTGGCGTGCATGGCTGCAATTCTTCCAAAATCTTTTGGAGTAATTTCAATGCGTACTGTATCGCCAAGTTCTAAACGCTGATCTATTGCTTTTGCCTTTCCAAGACTGATTTCCAATGCCGGGTCCATCACTTCCTCTACGACTTCTTTGATGGCATACACATAAATATCACCAGTTTCCCGATCCATATTTACAACAACATTGTCTGCACTTCCGAAATCTCTTTTGCATGCAGCAAGCAGTGAATTTTCAATGGCTTCCATAATCACGTCCTTATCGATGCCTTTTTCTTTTTCCAGCTGATTTAATGCTGCAATTAATTCACTCATTTTTTTCTTTCCTCCTTAAAAATCTAACGACAAACGAGCACTTGCAATGCTCTTTTTTTCAAATGTTATATCTTTTTCATCCACGGTAATTACAAGATGATCTTGTGTCGATTCTTTTAAAATACCAGTAAATTCTTTTTGCTTTTCGATTGCCTGATAAAGTTTTACATCAATGGATTTTCCAATACTTCTAAGATAATCCTTTTCCTTTTTCAGAGGTCTTCCAAGTCCCGGAGAGCTGACCTCCAGAATATAAGCGTCTTCTATAAAGTCTTCTTGATCTAATTTTTCTTCCAGACTGCGGCTGATGGTTACGCAGTCATCAATGTTAATTCCACCTTCTTTATCTGCATAGACTCTTAAATACCAGTTTGCTCCTTCTTTTACGTACTCCACGTCAACCAACTCAAAATCATTGGTTTCCATGATCGGTAACACCAGAGCTTCTGTTCTCTCTTCAATTTCAATTCGTTTTGCCAAATCATCCATCCTTTCTTCTGCGGTCTCTATCTCCATCTGTGCTTCGATAGAAAATCCACTGAGATTTCCTATCGAAGCACAAACAATAAGAGTGGACTTTCGCCCACTCTTATGTCTTTTTTCTTAAGCTATTTATATTCTAACATGAAAAATATTCCTTGACAAGGGATTTTTCAGATAAAATTGAAGGAAAGCTGGTCTGTTTCCTCCAGGTCCCCGAGAATTCCCAACTCTTTCATTTTATCAATGGCTGCCTGCGGCGCCTTGGTGCGGTTGCGGAAATTTTCAAGAGAGGTGTATGGCTCTCCCTTGGAAGCCTCCTCCACCTGAAGCGCAGCTTTTTCTCCCATTCCGTCAATACTTGTAAGAGCAGGCATAATTTTTCCACCCATAACCTGAAAATCTTTTGCCTTTGCCTGATAAATATCCAGCGTATGGAATTCATAGCCTCTGGCGTACATTTCATCGGCAATTTTCATTTCACGAAGCAGATCAAGATCGGCATTTTTCATTTCATGTTTCGGTGTGAGCTTAATCTGCTGCATTCGTTCATTTAAACGCTCTTTCCCAAGACACATATCTTCATAGGAAAATGCCTTGGCTCGAATACTGAAATATGCCGCATAATATGCCAGAGGGTGATAGACTTTATACCATGCAATTCTCCATGCCATCATAACATAGGCTGCGGCATGAGCTTTTGGGAACATATATTTAATCTGCTTACAGGACCAGATATACCAATCCGGAACATTGTGATCTTTCATCATTTGTTCTTGTTCCGGGGTAAGCCCCTTTCCTTTTCGTACGCCCTCCATAATTTTAAACGATGCTTCTTGTTCCAGTCCCTGATTAATCAGGTAAACCATAATGTCATCACGACAGCAAATCGCTGTGGAAATCACGGCGTCTCCGTTTTCAATTAAGGTCTGGGCATTTCCAAGCCATACGTCAGTTCCATGAGACAATCCTGAAATACGTACTAAATCAGAAAAGCTTTGAGGGTGCGTATCCTGAAGCATCTGAATGACAAAATCTGTACCAAATTCCGGAACCCCCAAAGAACCTAAAGGAGTCCCGTCAATATCTTCCGGTGTAATTCCAAGTGTTTCCGTACCATGAAACAGGCCCATAACTCCCTGATCATCCATCGGAATGGTTTGGGCGCTGATTCCCGTAATATCTTCCATTCTGCGGATCATGGAAGGATCATCGTGACCTAGAATATCCAGTTTCAACAAATTCTGATCAATAGAGTGATACTCAAAGTGGGTTGTAATAATCGGGGTGTTCATATCATTCGCGGGGTGCTGCACTGCTGTAAAATCATAAATTTCTTTATCGTGAGGGACAACAATGATTCCTCCCGGATGCTGACCAGTGGTTCTTTTCACACCGGTGCAACCGATGGCAAGACGTTCAATCTCACATCGACGTTTACTGATTCCCCGTTCCTCCAGATATTTTAATACATATCCATAGGCTGTTTTTTCTGCCAGAGTACCGATGGTTCCGGCACGGAAAGCCTTTCCTTTTCCAAAAATTACTTCTACATAGGCATGGGCCTTCCCCTGATATTCACCGGAAAAGTTCAGGTCAATATCAGGTTCTTTATTGCCCTTAAATCCAAGAAATGTCTCAAAAGGAATATCCTGTCCTTCTTTTGTAAATTTTGCCCCGCACTTGGGGCAATAAGCATCGGGCATATCAAATCCGGACATTCCCATTTTAGCATATTTTTGAACCTGTTCAGAATCAAAGTCCACATAATGGCATTCTGGACAGATATAGTGAGCCGGCAAAGGATTTACTTCCGTAATCCCTGACATTGTCGCTGCAAAGGAAGAACCGACAGAACCTCTGGATCCTACCAAATAGCCGTGATCATTGGAATCCCAAACCAGTTTCTGAGCAATGATGTACATAACTGCATAGCCATTTCCTATGATTGAATTCAGTTCTTTTTCCAGGCGATTTGTAACTCGTTCGGGCAGATCCTCTCCATAGATTTCGTGCGCCCGGCTGTAGCAGATTTCACGCAGAGTTTTATCGGAATCCGGAATCACCGGAGGACATTTATCCGGATGAATCGGTGAAATATTTTCAATCATCTCATTGATTTTGTTGGGATTTGTAATGACTACTTCTTTTGCTTTATCACTTCCAAGATAGGAAAATTCATTTAACATTTCTTCCGTTGTCCGAAAATAAAGAGGCGGTTGCGAATCTGCATCCTTAAATCCTTTTCCAGCCATCAAAATAGAACGGTAAATGGCATCATCTGGATTTAAAAAGTGAACATCGCAGGTAGCCACCACAGGTTTCTGAAATTGTTCTCCCAATTCTACAATCCGTTGATTCAATTTCCGGATATCATCTGTGGAACGGATGTTTTCGATGCGATCCGAATGAATCATAAATTCATTGTTTCCCACCGGCTGGATTTCCAAATAATCATAAAAGGATACAATCTCAGCAATCGTTTCATCGGATTTTTGATCAAGCAGCGCCTGATAAAGCTCCCCGGCTTCACAGGCAGAACCGATGATCAGCCCTTCTCTATATTTTTCAATCAAAGACTTTGGCATTCTCGGCCGACGATTAAAATATTTAATATGAGATTCTGATACAAGACGATTTAAATTTACGCGTCCAGTATCATTTTGAACCAGAATAATTCCATGATAGGTTCTTCCCTTTTTTATTAAATTTTCATTATCTGATGCATATTGATTCACCTGATCGAGATTTTCCATTCCTTTTTCTTTTAACATCGAAAGAAATTCTACAAAAATCTTTCCGGTTGCACTCGCATCATCCACTGCACGATGATGTGTTTCCAACACAATATTCAAATGTTTGCAGATGTTGTCCAAAGTATATTTTCCCAGATGTCCCATCAGACATCGGGCGAGTCCCAAAGTGTCCACTGCCGTATAGTTGTAGGGCAGATTGAAACGTTTTGCATTTTCTCTTATAAATCCGGTATCAAATCCTGCATTATGAGCCACCAGAACACATCCTTTGCAAAACTCAAAAAATCTTGGCAGAACCTGCTCAATCGGATCAGAATTTTTTACCATCTCATCGGTAATCGTTGTAAGCTGTGTAATTTTATATGGAATCGGACGCTGCGGATTTACAAATTCGCTGAAGGTTTCTGTAATTTGTCCACCGACAACCTTTACGGCTCCGATTTCGATGATTCGATCTTTTTTACTGTGAAAGCCTGTCGTTTCAATATCAAAAACTACATAATTTGAGTCCAAAGACTGCCCTTTAGATTCCGTCGCGAGTTTCCCAAAATCATCTACAAAATATGCTTCGACTCCGTAAATGATTTTAAATGGATCGTCTTTGGGAAGATGCAGATCTTCGTAAGCATGACGTGCAATGGGGAAGCCCTGAAGAACTCCATGATCTGTAATTGCCACAGCAGGATGTCCCCATTCATGAGCCCGATTTATAATATCTTTGATCTGTACCACACTATCATTGTCACTCATCACTGTGTGTAGATGAAGTTCTATCCGCTTTTCTAAAGAATGATCCTGTCGTTTTTCACGAAAATCTGTAATTGCCTTAATTCCTGCTACAGAACTTAATCCAATTTCACGGTCAAATTTATCATAGATTGCCATTGCTTTCACACGATAAAATCCACCTTTCTTCAAACCATCTAAAATTTCAGGGAGCTGTTCATTTTTTACAAAAATTTTACAGGAGATGGAATCTGTGAAATCTGTTAAATGAAAAATAATAATGCTCTTTTCATTCCGAATTTCTCTTGTATCCAAAAAAGTGATCTGACCGCGCACTACCACTTCTCCGATTTCATCATAAATATCTTTGATTTCTGTTAAATTCCCATCACAGTTTCTTCCATATAATAATGTGGGATCGTCTTGATATTTTGTTTTTTTACGGAAATGTTTCTGTTCTCTGTTTGCGGCAACCTTTTTTCTGGCAATCTTCTCCTCGTGCTGTTCTTTTGCCACACTGTCTGCATGTTCTACAATGGCATGAATCTGCTGCTTTAACTGATAGGTGCTTTCCTTTTTCAATGTCTGATCCGCGGTTTTGGAGAAATCAAATCCAACTTTTATCTCCATATGAAAACGATCTTTTAATATCGTCTCAAAAAAGTCTTTGATTTCCGGAGCTTTACTTTTGTTCACAAACGTATTTTCAAAGAAAAAAGTAATGACATTTCCTTCGACTTTGTAATCTCCTTTTCTCACCACATTAAAAATAACCTCCCCTTTGCCTTTTAACTCAAAGAGGAAGCTTTTCATATACTGTTCCATTAAATAGGTCAGATTGTATTGTTCAGAAAGTTCATAAGATTCCTGAAATCGAATCTTGATATAGCGTTTGGAAAAAAGCTGTTCGCGAATTTGCTGCTCCATTCTCCAGGTGTCAATGCGTGAGATTAAGTGCGGACAACAAAAAGAAATCCGAAGCATGTTTTGTCTTTTTTTTAGTGTAATCTTTTGAATTTCGGCAGACTCAAACAAGGACCGCATTTCGTCTGAAACTTTTAAATCAGGAAACACCTGAAAAAAAGGTTTACTCGGTGTCTGCATGTTCTTCCTCCCAGTGTTCTAATTCGTTGCGCAATGTCTGAAGGAGTTCCTGCTCCGGAATTTTTCGGATAATCTCTCCCTTTTTGATCAAAAGTCCTTCGCCTTTTCCGCCGGCAATTCCCACATCGGCTTCCTTTGCTTCCCCCGGACCATTGACGACGCATCCCATCACGGCAACTTTTAAGTTTAAGTGTTCAAAATCCGCAGCCATAGTCTCTACCTGATTTGCCAAAGCAATTAAATCAATGTTGGTTCGCCCGCAGGTAGGACAAGATACAACTTCGATTCCACCGCTTCTGAGACCAAGCGTTTTTAAAATTAATTTTGCGCTAATAATTTCATTGACCGGATCTCCGGTTAATGAAACACGAATCGTATCTCCGATTCCCTGGTATAAAATGATACCAAGACCTGCTGCAGATTTAATATTGCCGCTATAAACAGTTCCGGCTTCTGTGATTCCCACATGAAGCGGGTACGCAATCTTTTCTGCAATCTGTTCATATGCCCTTGCACACATTAAAACATCAGAAGATTTGATGCTGACAACAATTTCATGAAAATCCAGGGCTTCCAGAATCGCAACCTTATCCAGAGCGCTCTCCACCAACCCTTCCGCTGTTACACCGCCATATTTTGCTAGCAGTGGTTTTTCCAAAGAACCGCTGTTGACTCCAACCCGAATGGGAACATGATATTTTTTGGCTGTTTCCACCACTTTTCGGATCTTTTCTTTCCCACCGATATTCCCTGGATTAATCCGAATTTTATCCGCTCCGTGTTCCATCGCTGCAATGGCAAGCTGGTAGTCGAAATGAATATCTGCCACAAGAGGAATATGAATTTGTTTTTTAATTTCTGCCAAAGCTTTCGCTGCTTCCTGAGAGGGAACTGTGCATCGGACAATCTGACATCCGGCTTTTTCCAATGCAAGAATCTGCTGTACGGTTGCCTGTACATTTTCAGTCTTTGTATTGGTCATAGACTGAATTGCAACGGGATTTCCACCTCCGATTTTGCGATTGCCGATTTCAATGACTTTTGTCTCATTTCTTGTATACATAGAATTCCTCCTTTACAGAATAATCTTTACAATATCCTGGTACATGACGAAAACCATTAACAGCATTAAAAGAGCCAGCCCCACAGTATGAACGGCAGCTTCAATTTTTTGAGGAACTGCTTTCCCACGAATGGCCTCTATGATTAAAAATAATAAACGTCCTCCGTCAAGAGCCGGAAGCGGCAGCAAATTCATAACACCTAAATTGGCGCTGATTAAAATCGCCATGCTCATCATCGTTAAAAATACTGCTCGAAAACCATAGGCAGCAGCCTCGTTATATTGATCTCCGACGGTTTTCACAATCCCAACAGGACCGGATAAATCCTTCATTCCAAGCTTTTGTGTTACCAGCATTTTCACGCTTTTTAACGTGATTTTTATTTGAAGGCCCACTTCCCGCACACTGTACTCGATGGTTTTCAGCGGTCCCACCTTCTGATATCCCGGCCAGGTAATTCCAATCAGATATTGATGTTTTTCCTGATTTAGAACTGGTTGAACATTCAATGTTTGTTCCTCTCCGTTCCTCTCGACGGTAATCGGAATGGTTCCTCCGTTATAATCCAAAAACATATAATAAGAGAATTCCCGGTAATTGTGAATGCTTTTTCCGTTAACGCCCACCATAACATCTCCTGCCTGAATGCCTGCCTGGGCTGCCGGAGAATTTTTCTGTACGGAATGAATTTTCGGGAGATCGACACCTGACATGCCGACCACAATGAGTGAGAGAACAAAAGCCAAAATAAAGTTAAAAAACGGTCCGCCAAAAATCACAGCCATTCTTGCCCATACAGACTTATTATTAAAAGCATTGGCTTCTTTACGGTCCTCATCCTCTCCCATCATACATGCTCCGCCAAAAGGCAGAAGTTTTACTGAATAAAATGTTTCACCTACCTGTTTTCCGATGATCGTCGGTCCAAGCCCGATACAGAATTCATCCACTTGGATGCCGTTTTTCTTTGCAATCAGAAAGTGTCCCAGTTCGTGAACCATAATAATAATTCCAAAAATTAAAATTGCAATGATAATATTCAAACGTCTACCTGCTTTCTATATGTTCATAGACCCACTGTTCTGTCTCCAACACCTGATCTAAGGTCGGGTGTTCGATCAGTTTGTGAGCGCTCATCGCGTCTTCAATGATGTCATAAATATCTAAAAATCTTATTTTGCGATCCAGAAACAATGCAACTGCCTTTTCATTGGCTGCATTGAAAACGGTTGGCATACTGCCTCCGATTTCTCCGGCCTTGTATGCATAAGGAAGCCCTTTTAGAACATCGGTCGGCGGTTCCTCAAAAGTAAGTTCTCTTAAAGCTGCAAAATTAAGCCGTTCTCCGGAAAGCGAACTGTGCTGCGGATAAAAAAGTGCATATTGAATCGGAAGCTTCATATCCGGTGTTCCCATCTGTGCAATTACACTGCCATCCTGAAATTCAATCATGGAATGAATGATGCTCTGAGGCTGAACAACTACCTGAATTTGATCCAGATTTATATCAAATAACCATCTGGCTTCCATCACTTCCAATCCTTTGTTAACCAGCGTTGCAGAGTCTATGGTAATTTTGCGCCCCATAGACCAGTTGGGATGCTTTAAAGCATCTTCTACCGTTGCGTGTGCAAGATCCGCCTGGCTTTTCTTCCGAAACGGACCTCCGGATGCCGTGATAATCAAAGAGCTTACATCTTCCTTTTGTCCGCTCTGGAGGCATTGAAAAATTGCAGAATGTTCACTGTCCACCGGATAAATGGATACTCCCAGTTCCTGTGCCATAGGCATAATGAGATGTCCCGCGGTAACCAGAGTCTCTTTATTTGCCAAAGCAATATCTTTCCCTGCTTTCATTGCGGCCATTGTCGGGCGAATACCGATCATTCCCACAATGGCTGTGACAACCATAGAACATTTAGATTCTGTTGCAGCTGCCAAAAGACCATCCATTCCGGAGACTACGCAAGTTTCCACATCCCCAAGACGCACTTTTAATTCTTTTGCCCGCTGTTCATCATAAACTGCAGCAATTGCCGGGGAAAATTCCCGCACCTGCTGTTCCAACAAATCAATGTTTGTTCCGGCAGCCAGAGCTGTCACTTTCATATCGGGATGACTGCGAACAATCTCCAGCGTTTGCGTCCCAATGGAACCTGTAGATCCTATAATTGAAATATATTTCATTTAAATTGCTCCCCCTGAAATCAGAACCGTCAGATAGTAAATTACCGGTGCAATTAAAATAATACTGTCAAAACGATCCAAAATGCCGCCATGCCCCGGAATTAACGTTCCATAATCCTTAATCCCAACGTCGCGTTTGATTGCAGAAGCTGCCAAATCTCCGATCACAGAAATGGCTCCCCCAATACCACAGATCAAAGGAAACATCAGTACAGGATCAAAATTAAAACGAATATAGGTTCTTAGATAAAGACCGTAAACGGCTCCTAAAACAGCGGCTCCGATAATTCCGCCGATTAATCCCTCAATACTCTTTTTGGGACTGAGCTGCGGCGTCATCTTATGCTTTCCAAGAAGCATTCCGGTACAATAGGCAAGTGTATCATTTCCCCATGCTGCCAGGAATAATAAGACGACAAACTCCCCTCCGTTTTGTAAATCCCGAATCTGATAAATATAGGACATCATAACTCCCACATATACAAAACCAAAAAAACATGCCATCATCTGATTCGCTTTGTATTTCGGAAATCTGACCACGTAACAGCCCAATAAAAAAATTAAAAACAGAATAATGATTGCAATCGACCATTGCGCTAAATCGAAAAACAAAGCCACAAAAAACAGAATTGTGCCGGTATAGCCAATAACTGCAAGGGATGATTTTTCAATCCCATAAATTTTTAAGATTTCACTATAACCAATTAGAGATACGATCAGTGTCATAGCAAATGTGACAATTCCGCCCAGATACAATCCGACGGCGGCGATGATTACCAAAACTATTCCACTGATTAGTCTTTGCTTAAACATAAAATTAAATTCCTCCAAATCTGCGGTCGCGTCCATTATAATATTCGATCGCTTTTCTTAATTCTTTTTTATTAAAATCCGGCCAGAGAACATCTGTAAAATAAAATTCTGTATAAGCAAGCTGCCACAACAGGAAATTAGACAACCGTTCTTCTCCGCTGGTGCGGATTAAAAGATCAGGATCCGGCAATTCTCTGGTATCCAAATAATTTGCAAAAGCTTCTTCTGTAATATCTTCTTTTGCAATTTTTCCATCTAAAACGTCCTGTGCCAGATGCTTCATAGAACGAACCATCTCGTCACGGCTTCCATAATTCAGTGCAATGGTAAAATGAATTCCCGTATTGTTCTTTGAAGCTTCCTCCAGCTCCGCAATTCTTTGCTGCAGGTCTTCGGAAAGACCAGAGACATCACCGATAACACGTACTTTCATATTATTTTTATTGGCGCGTTTGATACAGGTTTTTAAATAGTCTCTCAGTAATTTCATAAGAGCATCCACTTCATCTTTGGGACGTTTCCAGTTTTCTGTGGAAAAAGCGTAGACCGTAAGATATTTTATTCCCATATGATGAGCATCCTCAATGATTGTCTCCACAACTTTACTCCCCTGTCGATGTCCCATATTTCTCGGAAGATGTTTCTTTTTTGCCCATCGCCCATTTCCATCTAAAATAATCGCCACATGCTGCGGAATTTTTAAATGTTCCATTGTACCCTCCTATTATTATTTGAAAGACAAAACAGGGCGGAAGACTCCAACCCTGTTTTTTATTAAACTGTCATAATTTCTTTTGATTTTGCATCTACAGCGTCTTCAATTTGTTTGATAAATTTATCGGTCATCTTCTGAACCTGATCTTCCTGATCTTTTGCCTGATCATCATTTAACTCGCCGGCTTTATTTTGCTTCTTTACAAAATCGTTGGCATCTCTTCGGATATTGCGAACTGCAACTTTTGCTTCTTCTCCTCGCTTTTTCACATCCTTGGCTAATTCTTTCCTTCTCTCTTCTGTTAAATCCGGAAAATTCAGACGAATTGCCTTTCCATCGTTGGTTGGAGTAATTCCGATATCTGATACCATAATTGCTTTCTCAATCTCCTTTAGCATATTCGGTTCCCAAGGCTGAATCATAATTGTTCTGGCTTCCGGTACGGAGACATTTCCCACCTGAGCAACTGGAGTTGCCGCCCCATAATAATCAACCTTCACTTTGTCAAGTACATGGGGGTTGGCACGCCCGGCACGAATGGTCAAGAAATCATTGGCCATACTATCTAGGGATTTCTGCATCTTTTCTTCAAATTGTTTCAACATGTTTCTTTTGTCCTCCTAATATTCTCAAACGGTTACATAGGTTCCGTTAAATTCACCATTCATTAGATTCTCAATACTGTTTTTTTCATTGAGTCCGAAAACAGCCAGCGGCATTCGATTTTCAAGACACATGATGGTTGCGGTCAAGTCAATCACACCTAATTTCTGATCCAGAACCTGCTCCATGGAAATGGTACTATATTTTACTGCATTTTTATTGATTGCCGGGTCTGAATCATAGACGCCGTCAATGGATTTTGCAAGAAGTATTGCGTCTGCTTCAATCTCAATTGCCCGAAGCGCTGTGGATGTGTCAGTAGAAAAATACGGATGACCGGTTCCACCGGCAAAAAATACAACTTTTCCCTGATTGAGATCCCGGACTGCCTTATCTTTGGAAAAAAGCTCCGTAAATGCCCCGCAAACAAACGGAGTATAAATCTCGGTCTCCATCCCCACGCTGCGGAATGCATCGGATACATAAATACAATTCATCACTGTCGCAAGCATTCCAATCTGATCTGCTTTGGTGCGTTCCATGCGTTCACTTGTGCGTCCTCTCCAAAAATTTCCTCCGCCAATCACAATAGCGACCTGAAGTCCCTGATCAACCAGCGTCTTAACTTGTCGGGCAGCATCTGCGCAGGTCTCTTCATCAAATCCTGTTTTTTTATCCCCTGCCAGCGCTTCCCCGCTTAGTTTTAAAAGCACACGCTTCATATTCTTTAAATCTTTCATTGATATACCTCTTTTGTTTCTGGTTTTAAAAAAATCAAATCACGGTCCAAGCGAACAGGTCTGCTCAGGCTTTCACATTTGTCCGCTCTCAACAAGAAAAATTATATCATATCATTTTCAAAAGAACAACTGTAGAAAAAGAAAGAATCTCGTTTTTCAGAGATTCTTTCGATCTTTTGTTCTTCTGGCATCTTATTTTCTGCGTCCTCCGATGAACGCTGCATAAGTAAATAAGATTGGTATGAGAAAAGATGTCAGCTGATTCACTTTAAAGGTTTGAAAAATCACATTCATTAACATTACTGCGATATTAATCGCCAGAAGAGCCAATCCGAAATAAAAAGCACGCTTACATCCTTCAAATTCCCTGTTTCTTCGGAAAGCGGCATATCCCCCAAGTACTGCTGCAATTCCGTATAAGGCCATCAGTACTGCGCTGAAATAAAACACTGCCATAGAAAACTGCTGTTTGTATGCATCAAAATCTGCCATCAGCAGCGAGGCAACACTTAGAAGCTGTAACACTCCTTGAATTAATACAATCACACCCATAATTTTCAAAAAGGTGTTTGTTTTTTCATTCATCATAAAATACCCATCCTTTTTATATGATTTTTGCTCTTTTGACTGTCAGCATAGAGCAGTCTAACATAGAAGCAAAAGAACGTCAAGGAGCAGTAAAAACACTTCAAAGCTTTGGCGTATATTTCTTAAGTAAGAGGTTTTTCATCTGGAAGATTCAGTTCTTTCGCAACTGCAACATATTCCATCTTTAAGGCGTCAGGAGGGATTTTACAGTCATTGACTTCCGGTGCATAAAAGACACAACGGTTTTTTCCTGCTCTTTTTGCTTTATAGAGCGCAATATCTGCCTGATGTAAAAGGCTGTCATAGTCACAGCATTCATTTCCACAAAGGACTGCCCCGATGCTTGCGGAAAACTTATATCCTTCATAAGTTCCTGATAAAGCTTCTCTTAATTGCTCCGCTTTATTTTCTGCATTTTTTCTGCTGCCAATATCGCACAAAAAAATCATAAATTCGTCTCCGCCATAGTTCTAAGCAGTTTTGTTTCTTCTGCCTGAATATGAATATTGCTCATTTTTCCGATAAATCCAATGCAAACCGGTCCGATCTCGTCGGTCCAAAGAGATCGGATCATAAACTCATACCAAACTTCTTTTCCATTGGAAGCTTCTAAAATATCATTTAAAAATACTCGATTTAATTCCACATCATCGACGATGAGAATTTTTGGTTTTTTATTTATCTTCACAGTTTGTATCCTTATCCTAATTCCTGAATTTTCGACGCAATTTTTTCATATTCTTGTCTGAGTTCTTCCGCCGGCACGTTAATCGCTTCCAGTTGGTTTTCTCGAATTAGATTGACCAGTTTTTCACTCTCTCTTTGCAGACCCGAAAATTCCAATGTTCCAGAAAGACCTTTCAATGTATGCGCGGACCGGAAGATTCCTTCATAGTCCATCTGCTCTAAGGCATCGGATAACTGCTGGTATGTGGAATCTTCCATAAATTTTTTTACAAATTTCTCAACGAGAACAGTGTTTCCCATCATCCTTCTGCAAACATTTTCATAGCTTCCGTCAATACTTTCATAAAATTGTTCCATATTCATTTCTACTCTCCTCTTTTTTATTAAATGCTTCCTAAAGTTTACTAAAATCAACAATATAAAAAATTTTCTTTTCCATTATAACATTTTTCCAACCACTCAACAATCAAAAGAAACGATACATTGGATAGCACAGACCATATATTTATGGTAAAATGTATATAAGATACGGTTAATAAAGGAGGAATTTATGGATTACAGAACTTATTTGAGAAATTATCCTGATGACGACGGGCGTTTTGGTCCCTATGGCGGAGCTTATTTAACGGATGAATTAAAACCGGCATTTGAAGAAATTTCGGAAGCCTATCAAACCATCTGTCATTCATCCCAGTTTATCAATGAGCTTCGGCGAATCCGCAAGGAATTTCAAGGGCGCCCGACCCCTGTCTATCATTGTGAACGCTTATCAAAGCTCTATGGAAACTGTCAGATTTATTTAAAAAGAGAAGATTTAAATCACACAGGCGCTCATAAATTGAACCACTGCATGGGGGAGGGACTTCTGGCAAAATTTATGGGAAAGAAACGATTGATTGCGGAGACCGGTGCCGGTCAGCATGGAGTTGCGCTGGCTACTGCCGCTGCATTTTTCGGATTGGAATGTGAGATACATATGGGGGAAGTCGATATTGCAAAACAGGCTCCCAATGTAACTCGAATGAAAATTCTTGGTGCCAAGGTTGTTCCTGTCAGTCATGGATTAAAAACATTGAAAGAGGCTGTAGATTCTGCTTTCGATTCCTATGCGAAAAATTACAAGGATTCTATCTACTGCATTGGATCTGCACTGGGTCCTCATCCATTTCCTCTGATGGTGCGTGATTTTCAATCAGTTGTCGGATATGAAGCAAAGGAACAATTTCAGGAAATGACAGGTCTTCTTCCGGATGTTGTCTGCGCTTGCGTAGGAGGCGGAAGCAATTCTATTGGAATGTTTATTCCGTTTGTGGATGAGCCGGTAGATATTGTCGGGATTGAACCGCTGGGACGGGGAGCTTCTCTTGGAGACCATGCGGCATCTATGACCTTTGGAAAGAAAGGAATCATGCATGGATTTGAGAGCATTATGCTGAAAGATGAACAGGGAAATCCGGCTCCGGTTTATTCGATTGCCAGCGGATTGGATTACCCGTCCGTAGGTCCGGAACATGCGTTTCTTCATGATCTCGGAAGAGTCCAGTACGAAACCATTGATGACGAAGCCGCAATGAAAGCGTTCTTTGAACTCTCCCGATATGAAGGAATCATTCCTGCCATTGAAAGCTCTCATGCAGTTGCCTATGCTGTTCAAAAAGCACAGGAGATGAAAAAGGGATCCATCCTAGTATGTCTGAGCGGCCGCGGTGATAAGGACCTCGATTACGTTGTGGAACACTACGGTTATGGCGAGCAATATTTCTAAATATTTTACCAAGTTATCACAAACAGAGTTGGTAGAATTTTCTATCAACTCTGTTTTATCAAATGTCTATTGATTCAGCAAAGTTTTACGCTCTTTCCAATCTGGCAGAAACTTCGACATGAGACTGTGAAATCTCTGATTGTGACTTGGCTCCAACAGATGACACATTTCATGTACAATCACATATTCTATACATTTTTCAGGTTTTCGTGCCAATTGAAGATTGATTCGGATCCGGCCGGTTTTCGTACTGCAGCTTCCCCAAATGGTTTTCATATCGCGTATCGTAAAATCTGTTGCACAAACGCCCATCACCGACATCCATTTTTTATGATAAAATGCAATTCGATCTTCCAATTTCTTTTTGTCTTCTTCTGTTATCTGTGGATTCTTTTGCGCATTTTGCCGCTCCAACATTTTCTTTCGATGTTTTACAATCCAAGATTCCTTCGACAAAAGAAATGCAAAGACCACCTCCTGACGGAGCTGTCTTGGCGCTGTTACCAACACCTTGCCATCAGGAGGCTTTATGTATAAATTTATATTTTTAACATCCCTTCGTTGGATTGTAACAGAAATTCCGTGAATCATTTGTTCCATGTTATTTGTTCCTTTTCATGATCAACATATGAATGAACAGATAAAGTATCAAACTTCCTCCTATGAAAAATCCAAAAAAAGCAAGCCACGGCATCCCAAATACCTTTGGTTTGATCTCTGTCAAACAAAGAACTGCCGATCCAAACCAAAAAAATGACGCGATGATTACAATGGTCAGTTGATTTACATGGTCCCGAATTTGAGACTGCCATTCTCTTGCATCTGATCCTTCCACATTAATCCGAATCTGACCGTTTTTCGTAATATTGAGAAGATCTGACATCTGGGCTGGAATTTCCAAAGATTTTTTAGAGGAGCCGTAAAGTGCACGAAGACTGTGACGCAATTCTTTTTTTAAATCAATTTCCTTCCACATTACAGATGACATATGCGATGCCAAAATTTGCATCATGTTTACTTTCGGAGAACAAATCTTTAATGTTCCCTCCATTGTTACCATGCTTCGAGCAAGCAAAGTAATATCAGAAGCCACTGCAATTTCATGTTTTTTCAGAAGATTCAAAGCATCCTCCATTAAATCTCCCAGGTTCATACTCCCAAAATCCACATTCATATATTTTCCTACCATGTCATCCAAATCCGTATATAATTGTGCATGATTGATCGAATGTCTCGGAGTTCCAAAAGATAAAAAAGCATTTTTTAATTCATAAATATCATTTTTAAGGATTGCTGAGATTGCTCTTTTTAAAATTGCTTTATAGGAATTTGTTAAATTTCCTGTCATTCCAAGATCCAGCCAGATAATCTTTCCATTATGAACCCACAGATTCCCTGGATGAGGATCCGCATGAAAAAAACCGTCTTCTAAAATTTGCTTACAATAATTTTCAGCTGTTTTTTGTCCGATTTCTTCCAGATCGTATCCTGCTTGTTCTAATCTCTTCGTCTGATCAATGGGAATTCCGTCAATATAGCTCATCACAAGTAATTTTTGACTGGAATATTCACGAAAAACTTTAGGGCAGCTGACATAGCGAATTCCCTTTTGATTCTCATAAAATGCCTCCAGATGATCTGCCTCTTTCTGGAAATCCATTTCTTCCTTTGTAGTCTGCCACAGTTCATCAATCACACTGCGAAAATCAATCAGATCTCCTGTTCCCACAGCAAAATTCAACAGTCCGGACGCTTTCTTTAACAGGGAAATATCTTCTGCCATAATTTCTTTGATTCCGGGTCTTTGGATTTTTAAAACCACTTCATCTCCAGATTTTAAAACAGCTTTATGCACCTGGGCAATGGAGGCAGAACCGAGAGGTATGGAGGAAATTTCAGAGAAAAGTTCTTCTGGTCTTTCGGGTAGTATCTGATCTAATTCCTTTTGGATTGCTGCAAAAGACAAGGGCTTTACATCCGTACGCAGTCGGGTCAACTCTTTGCAGTACCGCTCAGGCAGAAGATCTGACCGCATGGACATCATCTGCCCTAATTTCACATAGGTAGGTCCTAAATCTTCCAGAATCAAGCAAAGTTTCAGCGGGTCAATTCCTTTCACTGCCTGATGTTTTCTGAGAACCCGAAGTATCTCCCGAAGACGCCCTTTTCTTTTTCTTGATTCCTGCGTCATAACACTCACCCTACTTTGTTTTTTCTGACGGATCCTCTTTGTCTGTCTCACTCTGCTTCTTGGCTTGCGCTTCCTCAATATATGCCTTTAACTTTTGAAGTTCCTCCGCTGACATCCGATCCACAGAAGCATATGCGTCCTCAAAACTTTTTGTTACCTGAACCGTTACATGTTCTTTCATCTTTTTCTTAGCATTGCGACAGAGCTCTTCATTCAATATTTTTCCCTGTTCCACAGTGATTTCTCCTTTTTCCACAAGATCATCAATCAGATCTCTGGCTGCTTCCGTCGTTGCCGCTGCTGCGCCAACTCCTGCTAAAAAAATTTTTTTCAGTCCATCTCCCAGATTCATTGCTTATCCTTCCTTTCTTATGAAAATTTTATTTCTGTTCGCCTTCTTGCAGTATATTGTGCTTTTTGTTCTTTATTCCTTCATTTTAACACGCGATGTTTTCCAAAACAATGGTAAATGGTCCGTCATTCACTAAAGAAACTTCCATTTCCGCCCCAAAACGTCCGGTTTTTACTACCTCGATTTCTTCCTGACACCGAGTCACAAAATAATCATAGATCTTTTTTGCTGTCTTAGGATTTCCGGCTCCCGTAAAACTTGGCCGATTTCCTTTTTTACAATCTGCATACAGTGTAAATTGAGAAACCAGAAGAAGCTCTCCGTTCACATCTTTGATTGCCCGGTTGGTTTTTCCGTTTTCATCCGGAAAGATGCGAAGTTTCAGCATTTTTTCCAGATACAGATCAGCAATTTCCGGTGTGTCCTTCTGACCTATGCCGATGAACACAAGAAATCCGTGTTGGATCTTCCCTGTAATTTCTCCCTCGATTGCTACAGCTGCATTTTTCACTCTTTGTATCACTAATTTCATTGATGAACACTCCTCTTATTTCTTAAGATCTTTCAGAATATTTTCCGGCAAAACCGATGCCAGAACATCAAAGCAGTCCGGATTTGTTTGACAGTTAGGAAGCGGCGTCCGGGTGATTTGAAATCCATATCGCACATACATCCCAACTGCCCGATAGCTCCATGTTTGAGTATGAAGAAAAATTTCTTTCTCTCCCGGTTCCACTTTTGAGAATTTGGAAAGACAATATTTGATGACAGCTTCTCCCAGTCCCTTTCCCTGTTCCTCCGGTGATGTGCTGACCCAATGGAGCAGGGGATATCGCCTTTCTTTTGTTTCCTTATACCAGGCTGTAGAAGTTGCTGTAATTTCATCTCGACAATTTACAATAAAGCACATACGCTTAGGAAGAATTTCCTGATAAGGAGAAAATATTCGATGGAAATATTCCAACGCATCCTCGAATGCAGAAAATTCTCCCACTGCCGTTTCTAATCTGGCCCAGCCGTTTTCATCTCCGTTTTGGTACATACGATATTGATAACCCTCGGGCAATTGAGGGATTTCTTGATTTGCTGCAATCTCAGCCGGTGCTTTCATTACAATATCCATAAACGGCAGATTTTTATCTAACATGATTCTTTCCCCCAACTCTATCTCATCAGAACTTTCCTATATTATAAAAAGACCAGAGAATATCTCCGGTCTCTATGTAATATAAACATTAGTTATTAATTAATTTATCTTCATCGCTCCAGCTGTATAAGCTTCTGATTTCTTTTCCTACGACTTCAGATTGATGCTCTGCCGCTAATTTTCTCATAGCCTTAAAGTGAACCTGGGCACCTGCATCAGACATATCAACTAAGAAGTCTTTCGCGAAAGTTCCGTCCTGAATATCTGTCAGAACCTGTTTCATTGCTTTTTTTGTATCCTCAGTGATGATCTTCGGTCCTGTAATGTAATCTCCATATTCTGCTGTATTGGAGATAGAATATCTCATACCTTCAAATCCAGACTGATAGATTAAATCTACGATCAGCTTCATTTCATGAATGCACTCAAAATAAGCATTTCTCGGATCATATCCGGCTTCTACTAAAGTTTCAAAACCTGCCTGCATTAATGCACAAACACCACCGCATAATACTGCCTGTTCACCAAATAAGTCTGTCTCTGTCTCTGTTCTGAACGTAGTCTCTAAAACACCGGCTCTTGCTCCGCCGATTCCCAGAGAATATGCAAGCGCTAAATCTAAAGCTTTTCCTGTGGCATCCTGTTCCACAGCTACCAGACAAGGAGTTCCTTTTCCGGCCTGATACTCACTTCTTACTGTGTGTCCCGGTGCTTTTGGTGCGATCATTGTAACGTCAACATCTTTTGGAGGTGTAATGCATCCGAAATGGATATTGAAGCCATGAGCAAACATTAACATATTTCCTGCTTCCAGATTCGGCTCAATGGATTCTTTATATAAGGATGCCTGCTTTTCATCATTGATCAGGATCATAATGATATCTGCCTTCTTTGCAGCTTCCGCAGCCGTAAAGACTTCAAATCCCTGTTCCTCAGCTTTCTTCCATGATCTGCTTCCTTCATACAAACCAATGATAACATTGCATCCGGATTCTTTTAAGTTAAGGGCATGTGCGTGTCCCTGACTTCCGTAACCAATAATGGCGATGGTCTTTCCATCTAAAAGTGATAAGTTACAATCTTCTTGATAATAAATCTTTGCCATTTTTCATTCCTCCATTTTTTTGGCTTTTATAGTAAAGGAAATTATCCTGTTACTGTCCTATATATAAAACGACGGGGCTTCATCAAAAGATGTGGGAATCGTCTTCCCCTCTTGACAATCCGGTAATTCCGGTACGCACAATCTCAACAACTTCAAAATCATCAATTAAATTAATAAATGCTTCGATCTTCTGAACGTTGCCTGTTAATTCAATCATTAAATTATCTTTTGAAACATCTACAACTTTTGCTCTGAAAATATCTGCAATGGTAATGATCTCCTGCTTCTCAGCCTTATTTGCTCTGATTTTAGCAAGAATCAATTCTCTGCAAACGGAGCGGTCGCTTTTCAATTCAAAAATCTTTACGACATCTTCTAACTTTGAAAGCTGATTTTTGATCTGCATTAAAATCATATCATCACCGCTGACTGCGATCGTTATTCTGGAAAACTTTCCTCCCTGCAGGGTGCACGCTGTAATTGTATCAATATTATAGCCTCTTCTGGTAAATAATCCGGAAATCCGGCTCAATACTCCCGGTGTATTTTCAACAAGTATTGAAAGAACAATTTGCCGCATCTTTTTCACTTCCTTTTCTTTATCGTCCCCCCGAATTCTTTGGCAAATAGGGAACCATAACTTTTTTCTATTCTACCAATTCTACAAATATGTGTCAAGAAAGAATCTTTTTTGACCAGTTCATTTTTCATCGGAAAGCCCCCGCTTTGCTGTACATGGCGATATCACAAAAGCTCCGCACAGCATAAACCGAATACAAGCAAAAAATTGCCATCCCTGTATCCGGTATGCTAAGCGGAGCAGATTTTCTAAAAACTTTGAAGTCCTCTATTCTCCTGCCGCATCATGATCTGCTGCGGTTGTTGGAGCAGAAGTTGTTGGATGATGAGTTGTCGGTGCGGAAGTTGACGGTTTGGAAGTCGTAGCTTCCGATTTTGTACTTTCTGTTCTTCGGTGAGTTGAGGTCGTTGATGTGCTGGAATGTCTGGTACTGTAGGATGTGGACGTACCGGTACTTCCCGTGCTGTAATAAGTAGAGCGGCTGGTGCTTCCGGCACTTCCCGTTTCGCTTCCTGAACTTGAATAACCGGAGTATCCAAAGGTCTCCACATCCGCAGTTCCACCATATTCTTCCGCCCAATCCTTTTTATCCCCCTGATCGAATAAGAAATAATTGAGCGCTGCCTTATTTGCCTTGAAGTTTACGAAAAATACAAACATATTGCTCTGTGCACGCCCCATTTTGTAGGTTCCTTCCAACGGTACCTGCATCTGATCAATTTCTGTGGTACCCATCTGAACCACTTTCAACACAAGGCTTTTTAAATATTTTGCACTCATATCAGTGGAAACGTCAGACAAAGCGTCCAGTGCGATCTCCGCAATTTTCGTAGGACTTTGCTCTAAGACTTTATTCAAAGCCGCCTGAAGAACTGCTCTTTGTCTTCCGGTACGACCAAAATCTCCATCTCCGTATTTCTTTGAAACAACATAACGAACTCTGGCATACCCCAGCGCCTGATTTCCGTTTAATGTTTGCTTTCCAACTTTTACATTCCGATATTTTTTCTTGGAAATATAGTTGGTTGTATTTAAATAATGGGCTTCTTTTTCTTCCAGAGAAATCTCAATCCCGCCGACTTTATTGATAACTTTTTCAAAGGTTCTAAAGTCCACAACACAGTAATTATCAATTTTAATATTAAAGTTTTCGGCAATCGTCTGATAGAGAAGCTCCACTCCTCCGTATGCGTAAGCCGAATTTAATTTATTGTGTCCATGTCCCGGAATCTCCACGTACATATCCCGCATTAAAGAAGTTAGCTTCAATTCTTTTGTTTTAAAGTTAACGGTAGCAATCATAATGCTGTCAGAACGGCCGTGATCCCCCTTGATTGCACCGTGATCGGATCCAACCAGCAAAATGTTTAAAACATCCTTGTTAAAGGTTAAATCATCGCTGACCTTCACAGAAGTTAATTTTTTCCCCTGATTATTGCTGACTGCCGCTTCCAGACGTGCATCGTAATATCCCAGAACGCCGCCGCCGGCAATTCCGAGAATTAAAAATATGGCCAAGATTATTTTAAACTTTTTCATCTTCCTTTGTGCCTCCTCACAATTATCTGCTCATGGTTATTGATTATATCATATTCAAAAGGAAAACAACAGTCGATTTTATTAAGTTTTTCAAAAGATTCTCCTTTCTTTTTGTGAATTTTCAATTTCGGCTTTCTTCTTAGGATTCCCAATAGGAGCGATTCATCGTCAATTTAGGAATCCATTTTTTCGGAAGTTTCTGATAGTTTTTTCCAAGTTTATATCCCACTAGCTTACATCCGGTGTCTATGATATATTTCGGGATGTGCTGTATTTTGCCACGGGTTATCAGGTGGCGCAGCGTTGAGAAAACCATCTTAAATCCCTCGGACTCGGATTTTACTTCTAAAAAAAGACCTCCGTAATCTACCTGCGACACTGCAAGGTCAAAATTTCGCCGCAGCTGTTCCAACGGCGTATAATCATGCCAGTGCCATACCTTTGCATCCGCTTGATAGAAAACGGCCTTTCCTGCCTCAATCAACTTTGATGCCATAATCATATCTTCATTAAAAATTGTTTTGTGAAGAAATCCTCCCATTGCATCATAATCCTTTTTTCGATAAGCGCTGCAGACATTCGAGCAAAAAAAGGTCTTAATACCTAACGTTTTCAAATCATCCTTTGTCTTTCGGCGGCTCTGTGCCGGATAATTAAAATTTCTTGTATAATATTCAATATAATTTTTTCTTGGATCCGCCATTTGTCTTCCGTAAGCTGCTGCAACCTCAGGATCTTCAAAAACTCGAATTAAATTTTCAATCAAAAATTCATCCTTGGGCACGGCATCATCTGTCATAAATAAAATCAGATCTGCGTCAGAAAGCGACGCTCCATAATCTCTGGTTCTTCCATGGTCAAAGTCTTGTTTTTGAATATGATATACTTCTACATTTTTGTAAGGAATTATCATATCCTCTGGAAAAAATTCTTTTTCAGTATTGATCAACAGAATACGATCTGGTTTTCTTGTCTGAACAGACAGCCTTTTTAAGGACCTTCTGAATTTTTCTCCGGGTTTATAAGTTGGTATAATCAAATCAACCTTCATAGGATCTCCCTTTCTCAGCGCCTTACTTTTGTTCCTTTGGTATCACGCTTGGCAAGTTTTAATTTCTGAAATTCCAGCGTTTTCTTTTTATACAGAATTGAGGTAATATTTTGTGCTTCCATAACATAAACATTGCTTAACAGATCTTCTCTGGAAAGTCTCATACTCCGAACTCCCAAAGCTCCTTTTTTCTTTGTTGGGATTTCGGAAAGCATAAATTTCAGAAACATGCCTTCCCTGGTCTGCAAAACTACTTTTTCATCCGCCTCATTTTCGGAGGATACGGGAATCACCGCAAGCAATTGATCTTCTGATAATTTCGTAGCCTGAACTGTTCTTTTGGACGCTTTTAGCTGGTCTCCGTCAACGAGTTTCATCATACTTTTTTCTGTTGCAAACAGCAGACGGCTTTGCAGTATCTTTTCCGACGCCAAAACAGTTACGATGGATTCTTTAGCGCTGTCATAATTTCCTAAATTATCAATGGGGACTCCTTTATCCCGGAATTTTCCAGCAGGAATATCCAAAGCTTTGATCTGATGCATCATTCCCAGATTGGTAAAAATACAAATTTTATCGGTATTCATGCATGGAACAAGATACTTGTAATCTTTTTGGATATTTTCTTTGTTTCGCTCATAGGTGGCTTTGTCCAAGGTTTTAGAATATCCAAAACGATCCATAACAAAATAGACCTGTTCTTCCTTGATCGGAGCCTCGATATAGACAGCCTCTTTTGCATTTTCAATCACAGTTTTTCGTTCTTTGGAAAACTCTTTTTTCAAACGATCCAATTCTTTCCGAACTACTTTTTTTAAGGAATTCGGATGATTTACAATATCCTCATACGTTTCAATTTTTTTTACGATTTCTTCGTATTCTTCTCGAAGCGCTAAAATTTCAAGACCAATCAGACGATATAATTTTAAATCCAGAATTGCAGTGGCTTGCTTATCCGTAAAAGATAATTTTGACGCTTCAATCATAGAATCGGAAGATCGAAAACGAATCGCTTCGGTTTTCCCCTTTGTCAGACAGGCTTTGACTTCTTTCTGACTGTTGCTGCCACGGATAATTTCTATGATCAAATCAATCATATCGCATGCCTTCATAAGTCCTTCTTTGATTTCTCTCTGCTCGTACAGTCTTTTCAAAAGAGTTTGATATTTTCTTCTGGTAATTTCATAATGAAATTTCGTATGGCATGCAATGATTCCCTTTAAATCCAGTGTTTCCGGTCTTCCATCTACAATCGCAAGCATATTTACGCCAAGAGTATCTTCTAATTTTGTCTTCTTATACAGTAAATTTTCCAGCCGTTTTACATCGGCGCCCTTTTTCAGTTCCAGAACAATTCGGATCCCGTCTTTGGAGGATTCATTGGAAATATCCAAAATATCCGTTGTGACTTTATTTTCAATGAGGCTTACCACATCCGATAAAAATTTGGAGATGTTATTTCCGATCATTGTATATGGAATTTCAGATATAACCAGCTTATCTTTTTCCCCTCGTTTTGTACTTTTTTCAAAGTGTACTTTTCCCCGGAGTTTTATTTTTCCGGTCCCGGAGGAATAGATGGAAAGAAGATCTTTTTGATTTACAACTCTTCCTCCGGTAGGAAAATCCGGACCATGAAGATATTCCATAAGTTCTTCGTTGGTAATGCTTTCTTTTCTCATATAAGCCTTGACGGCATCCACGACCTCACCCAAATTGTGCGGCGGAATACTGGTCGTCATACCAACGGCAATTCCGTCTGCTCCATTTACCAGAAGATTGGGCACTTTCACTGGAAGAACTTCCGGCTCTTTTTCTGTCTCATCAAAATTGGAAACAAAGTTTACAGTGTTTTTGTCTAAATCTGCAAGATATGCCTCCTGTGTCACTTTTTGTAATCTTGCTTCTGTATAACGCATCGCAGCCGCTCCATCTCCTTCAATAGAGCCAAAATTTCCATGTCCGTCTACCAGCGGAAGCCCTTTCTTAAACTCCTGAGACATCACTACCAGAGATTCGTAAATGGAACTGTCTCCATGCGGATGATATTTACCCATGGTATCTCCGACAATTCTGGCTGATTTTCTATGGGGACGATCGTAACGCAGTCCCAGTTCATCCATTGCATACAGTACACGTCGCTGTACAGGTTTTAAGCCATCTCTGGCATCCGGAAGCGCTCTGGAACAAATAACACTCATTGCATAATCTATATAAGATTTCTGCATAACTTCAGAAAATTCTGCTTTTATAATATGTTCTGACATTTTATGCCCTTTCTGTTTCTTTTTTTAATATTTAAATATCAAGCATTGCATCGTTTGCATTTTCGTAGATAAAATTTCTGCGCGGTGGAACCTCACTTCCCATGAGCATGGAAGTTACATCGGAAGCCATTCTGGCGTCTTCGATTTCAATTTGCTTTAGCGTCCGGCTTTCCGGATTCAGCGTAGTTTCCCACAGTTGCCCGGCATCCATCTCTCCAAGTCCTTTATATCTTTGCAGCGTAAAGCTCCCCGGATGCTTTGCCCGATATTTCATAAGCGCCGTATCATCAAACAAATACAGTTCTTCTCCTTTTTTGGGGATTGCTTTATAAAGAGGCGGTGTTGCAAGATAGACATGTCCATGGGTAATTAATTCCGGCATAAAACGATAGAAAAAAGTCAATAAAAGGGTAGCGATATGAGCTCCGTCCACATCGGCGTCCGTCATAATAATAATCTTATGATACCGGAGTTTGCTAAGATCAAAATCATTTCCATATCCCTCTGAGAATCCGCAGCCGAACGCATGAATCATCGTCTTGATTTCAGCATTGGCTAAGACCTTGTCCATCGTTGCCTTTTCTACATTCAGGATTTTCCCTCGAATCGGAAGAATCGCCTGAGTCTTTCGGTTTCTTGCGGTTTTTGCCGATCCTCCGGCAGAATCTCCCTCAACAATGAAAATTTCACACTCTTCCGGTTTTCTGCTTTCACAATTTGAAAGTTTTCCATTGCTGTCAATGGAGAGTTTTTGTTTCACCAACATATTTGTCTTGGCTTTTTCTTCTGCTTTTCGTATTTTTGCAGACTTTTCTGCACAGGAAAGTACCTTTTTTAAAGTTTCTAAGTTTCGGTCAAAATATAAAACAACTTCCTCTCCTGTAATCTCTCCGACAGCTTTCCCTGCATCGGGATTATCAAGTTTTGTTTTTGTTTGTCCCTCAAATCTTGGCTCCGGATGTTTTACCGAGATAATTGCAGTCATTCCATTGCGCACATCGGCTCCCGTAAAATTAGCATCTTTCTCCTTTAAAATTCCAAGCTCCCTTGCATACTGATTCATAATGGTCGTAAATTTTGTTTTAAAACCGGTAATATGAGTTCCGCCTTCGATCGTATAAATATTGTTGCAAAAGCCTAAAATATTCTCACCAAAATCTTCTGTATATTGAAACGCAGCTTCCACTTCAATTCCGTCAATGATTTGTTGAAAATAAATGGGTTCATGGAGAACCTGCTTACCTTCATTTAATTTTTTCACATAAGCACAGATCCCTTCCGGCTCATGATAATCTACCGTTGTTTCTTCTCCCTGTCTTTGGTTTATATAATGAATGGTAAGCTTGGGATTTAAATAAGCAGTCTCATGAAGCCGATTGCGCACCATCGCTGCTTTGAAATAGGTTTTATCAAAAATTTCCGGATCGGGAAGAAATTGAACTGTTGTTCCTGTATCTGTTTTTTTGCAGGAACCAATGATCTCCAGCGGACCTAAAATTTTTCCCCTGGCATATTTTTGCTGATATATTTTCCCATTTTGTTTGATTGTAACGGTAAGCCATGTGGATAATGCATTGACAACAGAAGCGCCCACCCCATGAAGACCTCCAGAGATTTTATATCCTCCATCACCAAATTTTCCGCCGGCATGCAGCATGGTGAAAACCATCTCCACCGCCGGGATTCCGGTTTTTTCATTGATACCAACAGGAATTCCCCTTCCATTGTCCGACACGGATGCTGTTCCGTCATTATGTAAGCATACGGTAATATCATTACAATATCCGGCAAGAAACTCATCCACCGAATTATCAACAATTTCATAAATTAAATGGTTCAGACCTTTTGTAGATACACTTCCGATGTACATGCCAGGCCGCTTCCTGACAGCCTCCAATCCCTCCAAAACCGAGATACTATTGGCATTATATGTATGGTTTGACATCATTTAGCTGTCCTCCTAACTTTACAGATAATCTTAGATAGTTTATCACAGAAATTTCTGTTTTACAAATATGGAATTTCGATTAAATTTGACTTTGTACGACAAAAAAACTATAATAACAAAAGAAAAACAGAAAGGAATCAAGAGTATGAAACGTAGGATTTACAAAAAGATTTTAATGGGCATTTTGGGATTTTCTGCCCTTATCTTTACTGCAGCATGCAGTCAAGCCAAAACTACAGATCCCGCTCAGACAATGGAGGCATTTTATCAGCTGATCGTTTATCAAAATACCAAGTCCATAACGGAGCTTGGGATTGCCCCTCAAGAAGCAAAAGAAACTTTAAAAACTTATCAATCATCCATGGTATCAACGATTCAAAAAAGCTTTGATGATGCCGGAGTTACCATCAATAAGGCACAGGCACAGAAAATTTTTCAATCCATCAGCAAAAAACTTGCTGCTTTGGATTACAGCATTGACGTGGTAAAAGAAAATGACAAACAGGCTGCAGTCAAAGTTTCCAGCCAATATATTCATTACCTGGATATTTTCAAAGAAGCAAAAGATACAACCATAAGGGAACTAAAACCACTTCATATCGAGGATCTTTCCGGAGCTAAAAAGCAGTTGGTTGAAAATGTCATCGAAGCATTTGAGAATGCAAAAGTATCAAAAGAGATGCACAGCAGAACGTTCCAGCTGAAAAAACAAAAAATCAAAAGTGGAGACGACACCATTCAAGTGTTCTTTCCAAAAGACTATGAACAAGTTGGAATTCACTTGATACAGATGACAACGAATCAATAAAAAGAAAAGAGAGAACCGTTTTCCCACACGATCAAAAGGTCAGCCAAATCATTTTGGTTGACCTTTTTTGCTTCCCCAAAACGCATTGTTTTCCTTATAAGTTGAAGCATTCCTCGTCCTCTTCCAGCATTTTTTTCAATTGCTTTCTTGCATCACTGCAGCGAAGTTTTACACTGCGCTCAGATATTTGAAACAAGTCAGCAATCTCTTTGCACTTAAATCCATAAACGTATCGAAATAATAATGTATCTCGATTCCGATCCGGCATCGCACCTAATTTTTGTTTTAAAGACTCCAGATCAATCATCTGAAGATACGTGTTTCGCGGATCTTCTACAAAATCTCCTTCATCCCCGTCATCATAGGTAAGGCTTTCATGTTCATTATTTTTCTCATCCTGAATTAGCGCAAGCGCCGTATTTTTTGTCATGGCAGTTAAAAAATAAAGAATCTCATCTTCCGGTACTTTTAAAATACTATTTGGATACAAAAGTGCTTTTTCAAAAACACTTTGAAGTACATCTTCTGCCAGGTCAATATCTTTTACATAATTTTTCGCAATATAAAATAATTTCTTTGAATATAACATATATAACTGCTCAATATATTTTACGGTACTCTTGCCAATAGGTTTCCTCTTACGTATTTTCATTTATATTCTTCTCTCTTAATTTAAAAGTATTACAGGGTTAATGATCACTCTCAACTATTATAAAGATATAAATTCTAGTTGTAAATAACCGTATCGTAAATTTGTGACACTTTTTCTATATTTTTCATAGTTTTGTAACTTTATGACACACTGCCGCATGGTGAATCAAATAAAAATTCCTCCAATACTGCCGAAAGATTTTCTTCTGAATATTCAATTTCTTTAGAATATATTCTGACAATATCAAAAAAAGTAAATGACTTCTTCTTATCATGACAAAATTGATAAATCGTTTCTATCAGCAGACAGCTTAAAACCGCAAATCTAACTTTATCAAATAAATTATAATCTTCATAGGCGCTCATAAAATACCGATAAATAAAGTAACCTGCAAGATTCTCATAATATAAAGCGTTTCCTGGATCGGAGACAAAAATCGTCGATTCCTGTGCGATCTCTGAGAGAATCTCTTTCCATGATGGATTCATACAATCCAAATCATGATAAAAATAAATCCAGCGTTTTAATGATTCAGACATGTGAAAGCTTTCTAGAAAATGAAATTCCTGAATTTTAACCATTGATATATCTCTGGGAAGTTCCTGATCCTGATTGATCTGCTGCTGAAGGGCAAAAGTGAAATCTAAAATTCGATTGATTCGTTTCTCGATTGGAAGGCTGCGGTTCCTAAGTATTTGAAATAGCCATTCTTGAGCCATAAAAAGCCAATTTGCCCAATCGTCCTCCTTGAATTCTTCAGAATCCCCTGAAACTTCTACTAACCGAAACGGCCGATGATTTTGAAGAATCAAATCCACTGCCTGCTCGCAAGCCAGACCAAGACCGCTTTGTACTATAGATCCATACTGATTGTGAAATCTGGGATGCTGTGCGCAAATCTGACACAGCGCAGTTTCTCCCAGCGTACGATAGATTTCACATAAATTTTTTTGATTTAAAAACACACAGCGCCCCGAAGAATCTTTACGGAAAACAGCGCCTTCATCTGAACACAAAATCCCGTTCTGTAAAGCTTCTCCGAACGGTCCCGTTACTTTGTGATACTCTTGCAAGGAATCTTGATCAATCATAATATCCCATCCGATACAGCAATTGTCTTTACAGAGATTTTCTTTGCATCGAAATTTTTTATAATGTTCCGGAACATAAACTCTCATGATTACCTCCCTTCCCATTCAATTATAACCTATTCACACAGATATGAAAATATCCTTTTTCAAGAGTCTTCGCAAAAAGGAAGTGCTGTTTTACAGACACTTCCAGTGATTTCACAGCACTTCTTTTTTCAATGGTTATGATACATTCATTTGATATTCTAATCGAATTCGATCTGCAATCACAGCAATAAATTCAGAATTCGTCGGGCGGTCCTGTCCGGAATGTACAAAGGAACCAAAAATTTCTCCTAATAACTTCTGATTTCCACGGTTCCATACAATATCAATGGCATGGCGGATCGCTCTCTCAACACTACTTGATGTGGTTTTATATTCTTTTGCGATGGATGGATATAGAAGTTTGGTAATATAATTTACCATATTAGAATCTTCCACAGCCATCACAATCCCTGATCTTATATACTGATACCCTTTAATATGTGCCGGGATTCCCAAGTCACGTGCCAAAAGACTTACATCCTTGCGAATGTCATTGGTTCTGCGAGCAATTCCCAATGGGTTTTGATATTCCTCCTGACTTTGCTGAATTTTTGTATGAATTGACTTCAGCCTGCTTAACTGTTCCATTCTGTGAAGCAGCATTTTCGGTTGAAACGGTTTCATCATACAGTAATCTACTCCCATATAGCACAGATATTCCATAAGATTTTGTGTTCCGATGGAAGTTAAAACAATAAAAGAGGGAAGGTCCTCTTCTTCCATGGCTTCCCGGCACTTTTCAATGACTCCGATTCCATCCAGTCTCGGCAGCATTAAATCCAAAACTACGATATCCGGATGAAAATGAGCGATATCATCCAGCGCTTTCATTCCATCACTGCTGACTGATATAATATCAAATTTTTTGGACAATTCCTCCTTTAATTGTCTCTGCTCTTCTGAATCATGGTCCGCAATCAAAACACGGTATTTTTCATTCATTTTTATCCTCCTTTTACAAGCCAAACCTCTGCATGCTTCCCCAAGTATCTCTCTTATATCCTGCCATTATATTTTAACACTAATTCAAGAGACATTTTTATGATATTCTCCTCTTAATTTGTCTGCAATCATTGCAATAAACTGTGAATTCGTAGGTTTGCTCTTTTCCCCACTGATGGTATAGCCAAACATTTCTTCCAGAAGTTCTATTTTCCCCCGGTTCCATGCAATTTCAATTGCATGGCGAATTGCCCTTTCCACACTGTTGGATGTGGTCTTATACTTTTTAGCTATGGTTGGATATAGAAGCTTGGTAATATAATTCATCATGTTTCCGTCCTCAATTACCAGAAAAATTCCTTCTCTTAAATATTGATATCCTTTAATATGGGCAGGGATTCCAAGATCTCTGATCATTCTTGTGATCTCCTGACGAATATGATATTGAAAGTAAAAAGACAAGTTCTGATTTCTTTTTTTTACGTCTTTCTTCGGCTGAGTTTTTTGGTTCATATGTTTGAATCGAAAAATCTGCTGGATACGATGTACTAAAATTTCAGGTTCAAAAGGTTTCATCATACAATAGTCAACATCCATAGAGCTTATAAGATCTGCAGATATCTCTGATCCACCGGCAGTTGTTATAATGCAGACCGGGATTTGTTCCAAACCTAATTGTTTCTGGCAGTTTATAATCACCTCCATGCCCTTATGTTTCACCGTATCCATATTTAGAACGATAACATTGGGACGATATTTCCGTATTTCACTGGTATAATCTTTCCCATCGTTTTGATTTATGAAAACATCAAAACTGCTTTTTAATCCTGTTTCTATCTTTTGTGCCTCTTGTTGATCACTTTCTATCACCAAAACCCTCAGTTTCTTTTCCATAAGCCTTGATTCTCCTTCCTAGGCTCTGTGTTTCTCTTCACATTGCTATGAGAGAATCTCGTTTCCATACTCCAGACGAATTTTATCAGCAATCAGCGCTATAAATTCTGAATTTGTCGGCTTTCCTTTTCCTGCATGAACAGTATAGCCAAATAAAGCATCAATGGTATCCATTTTTCCACGTCCCCATGCAACTTCGATTGCATGTCGTATCGCCCGCTCCACTCTGCTTGGCGTAGTGGAAAATTTCTCTGCAATGGTCGGATACAGTTGTTTCGTGATGGAATTTAAAATATCCATATCGTAAACAGCCATCATAATCGAATCTCTTAAATACTGATATCCCTTAATATGAGCCGGAACTCCGATTTCATGAATCATATTGGTAATAATGATCTCTAAATGATTTTGAGTAATTCCATGAGGTTCTTCCACCATTGAAACCAGAGGTTTTACAGCTGATTGTCCGGATCTTACCTGCTTAATCTTTCGGATGACCGTTCCGGAATCAAACGGCTTTAAAATGAAATAAGAAGCTCCAAGTTCCATTGCTTCCTCACAGACATTTTCCTGTCCCATCGCAGATAACATTATAACAGTCGGTTTCTTTTCCAAACGCTCTTCTTTTAATCGTTCCAAAACACCAATCCCATCAAGCTTGGGCATAATAATATCCAGCAAAACCACATCCGGATGTTTTTCTTTAATCACCTCAACTGCGGCTTCCCCATTATCTGCACTTGCAATCACGTCAATGTCCTTTTCCTGTTCCAGTATTTCTGTCATCATTTCAACCATCCTCTGGTTATCATCGGCAATTGCAACATTAATTTTACTCATTTTAAGTCCTCCAATTCTGTTTTTATTTACAAGATTATTATATATTTTATCGAAGTTTACAAACAACCCGCTATCTTTCGCAAGTTTTTGCCGAATCACAAAAAATTCAATGTTTTTAGATCTTCCTCGACACAATTTTTTTAAAAGAACGTCGAATTTTGCATCGCCGAACCTTCACTCAAGGTTCACTTAAGGTCCTTCTTTAAGGACAAAAAGCAAAAGGAGAGGACCTCCTAATTTGGAAATTCCTCTCCATTTTTAAGCTGCTTTTTTAATTCTGTGATGGATTTTACCAGAATGTCTGCACCTGCTTCTTTTAATTCTTTTTCGGAGCCGAAACCATAAAGAACCCCGATATTGTCCAGCCCATTTTGCTTAGCCCCCACAATATCATGACTTCGATCACCGATCATGACAACCCGTTTTACATTCTTGATTTCACACTGCTTTAAAGCATATTGTATAACTTCCGCTTTTGTTCCTCGCGTCCCGTCCAGTTCCATTCCATAGATGCCATGAAAATACTTTTCCAGTCCAAAATGCCGGATAATTCTTCTGGCATAATTTTCGGGTTTTGAAGTTGCGATAACTGCTTTTTTCCCAACATCACAAAGCATCGAGAGAACCTCTTCCAATCCCTCATAAACCCGACATTCAAAGATGCCCCGGTCCTGATAATATTCTCTGTAGAATCCTACTGCTTTCCATGCCTGCTCTCTTGAAAATCCGTAATATCTTTGAAAAGAATCAATTAACGGCGGTCCAATAAACTCATATAGTTTTTCTCGGTCTTTTTCTGTAATGCCATATTTTCTGAGAGCGTACATAACAGAATTTGTAATTCCCAGCGCAGAATCTGTAACAGTTCCATCCAGATCAAAAAAATAAAATTCATAGCTTTTCATTGAATCACACTTCCTTCTTTATCTCGATATACTTCAATTTTTTGGTCAATCTGTCCTTTGAGTTCCTCTACATGAGAGATAATGCCTACCATCTTTTCTCCCTCCGATGATAATTGATGGATAATTTCCATTGCTTTTGTTAACGATTCATGATCCAAAGTTCCAAATCCCTCGTCAATGAAAATGGTATCAATATGAATCCCGCCGTTCTGACTTTGAATCACATCACTGAGTCCCAGTGCAAGGGACAATGCCGCCTTAAAAGATTCTCCTCCGGAAAGCGACTGTACGTCTCGATTTTTTCCGGTCCACTGATCAAAAACTTCGAGATCCAGTCCTGTCTGAAGTCGTTTATTATTGGTTTCTTCCTTCCTTTTCAACAAATATCTCTCGTCACTCATTAACAGCATCCTCTGATTTGCCGCAGATAATACATAATCCAGATAGACAGACTGAACAAAACTTTCAAATGTAATTTTTGCTTTTCCGTTTAATTCTCCGTTTGCAGTGTCAGAAAGATCCTTCAAAATACTATACTGTTTTTCGATTTCCTCATTTTCCCGAACTTTATGCTTCAAACGCTGCAGACAGTTTTCGTTGATTTTTCTTGTCCCGGATAATGTTTCTATCTGTTCCGAAAGTTTCTGATGTGCGTCTTTAAGATCGTTTAAAGTGTGTTCCAACAGGGTTATTTTCGGCCTTTTCTGATTGCTCAATTCTCTTTGAAGCGCTTGTTTTTGCCGTTGACATATTTCCCGCCTAATCTTGTAATCCTGAAGAAGCTTTCGATTGGTTTCCAAATCCTCACGATTCATCCGATCATCCGAAAGCTCCTTTTGAGAAAAGGGCTGCTTTTCCGTTTCATAATCCTGTCTGAGGCAAAGAAGCTGTTTTTTCTGGTCCTGCAAATTTTCTTCTGCCTCGTTGTATCTGCTCTCAAGATCTGCACATAGCTTCTGTACTTCTAAAACCTCCTGCTCCTTCCTGCTTCGCAGAAATTCATACTTCTCTATTTGGGATTGAAGCCTCATCTGCTCCTTTTTGGCTGCTTCATAACAGTCAAAGGTCAAATGTTTCTGAATTTGGGAAAGTCTTGCCTTTGCCTCCCCTTTCGTTACCTCTTGCTTATAAATCTCTTCTGAAACTCTCTGCTGCTGTTTCAGAAGAGATTGCAGCAGCTGTTGTGCTTGTTCTCTCTTTGCCTGTGTCCGTCGTACGGTTTCCTGCTGTTTCTTTAACCAGTCGAAATCCTCTTTACACTGCCGTAAGATTTCCTGATATTTTTGATAGAGGAACTGAATTTTTTCAAATTCCTGCTCGTTCAACCCACTCTCTTTTTCCACAATTTCTTTTTGATTTTCTGCTTTGGCCCGTCGACTGGTTGTCTCCCTGAGAATGGCTTCATATTGATGATCCTTTTCTTCCTCCTGCTGTTTTAATCGTTTCAATTGGGAAATTGTAACATCACTGTTTTGTAACTTTGCCTTATTGGGATGCACTCTTGAACCACATACCGGACAAGGTTCGCCGCTTTGAAGCCCTGCAGCCAGAAGCCCTGCCTGATTGCAGTCATATTGATTCTGAGCTTTTAGAACTTGTTGTTTGATGATCTTTCTTTCCTCAAATATCGTCTGAAACTGGTTTAATATCTCCTGGTAGGAAGCCTCCTCCTTTTTCCAGTTTTCCAACTGTTTGAGCAGTCCTTTCCATTTTTTTGCTTTTGCCTGAATTTCCAGACCTTCCTCACGCTTTTTTTCTATGGAGGCTTCCAAATCTTCATGCTCTCTTATAAATGCAGCATATACTTTCTGTTGCTGCTGCTGTTCCTGATACCGATTGGATAAACGCTTCTGTTCTTTTTGAAGCCGGCTCAGCTCTTTTTGTGTGCCTTCGATCTCTTCCTTGAAGCTCTCTAAGTTCTGATATTCTTTTTTCTGATGTTCCAACTGCTTTAAATCAACTGCCATTTTTTGAATCAGAGGCTCTTTTTCCTGAATTTCATCATACTCTTTCATACATCGCAGTTTTCTTTCTTGTTCATTTTTTAACTGAAACAGAGTTTGCTGCATTCGATTCTCGATTTCCTTGGCTCTGCGTTCTCGATCCCTGATGTTTTCTTCTATTGGGACAAGCACCGTTAAAATACGCTCTGCATTGACTAATTGATTTTCTAACCCAGCCATTTCCTCCTTCCGGGCTTCCAGCTTCAAAGATTCCTGCATCAACTGTTCCAACTGGTCAAACTTTTGGTTTTTTTCTTGAGCTCCCTGAAATTCCATGGAGATCTTCTGCACCATCTTCTGCAGTTTTGATGATGTTTCCTTCCATTGGTGATATTCGATGGACGTTCGATGCTGATATTGCTCCAGTATGTTCATAAATTCTGACACCAGGGACTCTTTCTGAAAGTATTCCTCATATTTCACATACTCTTCGTCAGTTTCATGGATTTCTGCCTGACCCTCCAGTACAAAAATTTCTTTCATTAAGGTTTCATGTTCTCTGATGCACGCCCGATACCGCTCCTTGAGCTTGTTTTGAAAGTCATAAAGATATTCTGTTCCGAAAATTTTCCGATAGATTTCACCTCGTTCTTTACTTTGCGCATACAAAAGCTTTAAAAACTCTCCCTGTGCAATCATGGAAATTTGTTTGTACTGGGAACGGTTCATGCCCAAAATTTCCTCAATTTTTTCAGTCACACTTTTTGTTCCGGTACATAAAATTTCGTTTTCCTGATATAATACGGCATCCGCATTTTGCCTTGTAACACCGTTCCCTCTTTTGCTTTTTCTCATATAGGAAGGATTTCGCTGAATTTTATAATTCTTCTGACGATGTTCAAAGGAAAGAAGAACTTTTGTTTCTACGTCATCTCTTGCGAAATCACTGCGCATCATTTCGGATTTTCGATATTCTCCGCTGACTTCTCCGTAAAGGGCAAAACAGATAGCATCAAAAATGGTCGTCTTTCCTGCCCCTGTTTCTCCAGAAATCAAAAAAATTCCCTGAAAATTTTCAAAATGTATTTCTGTTTTTCCGGAAAATGGTCCAAAAGCCCACATTTCTAATATTTGAGGTCTCATTGCTCTGCCTCCTTAAAAATTGATGCCATCGTTTCCATTCTTTTTTGGTCTGCCTCCACATGATTCTGTATTTTATAAAATTCAGAAAATAATTGGATCGGGTTTTGATTAAAAAGATGCTCCTGCTGAAATTTTATATGTTCCAGTGTTTGCATATATTTCCGATTTTCAAAACTGATCTGCATTACATTTGGATAGACTTTGCGTACTTTTCCAATGACATCAAACATTTCATCCTCATCTGTTAAAATAACATGCATATAATCCTGTAAATTTCCCAATTCTACTTCTCCATTCAACAGTTCTTTCATGCTGCATTTAATCTCGCGCATATCATGAAGCGGCCGAAGAATACGGTAGGACAGGTCTATGGTTTTGTTTTTTTCAATTGTCAAAATCGTTGCCTTTTTTTCTGTATGAATTTCTGAAAAAGAATACTTTAAAATAGAACCTCCATAACGCACATGTTCTCTGCCCATTGCCTGAGGTTTATGAATATGACCCAAAGCCACATAATCAAAATCATCAAACACCCGGTAGTCAACCTGATCCAGACCTCCCAGAGAACTGCTTTCAGAATCTGAAAGCTCCGGATTTTTATGATTGGCAGTCACAAACTGATGTGCTAATAAAATGTTTGTCTGTCGGGTATCTACGTTCATTTGTTTTACAAAATATCTCAAACACTCCTCAGTGTTTTCTTTCTGAATTCCAAGCAAGTGATTGATATATACTGGCTTGACAAACGGCAAGAGATAAAAACAGACGGAAACCTTCTCGTCTTTAATTGTAATCTTCTCCGTCTCTCCCTGAAACAGGGAAGATATGTAAATATGAGACTGGGAAAGCAGATGTCTTCCAAAAGAAAGCCGTTCCCCGGAATCATGATTCCCACTGATAATCAAAACCTTTTTCTGCAGAATATTTAATTTGTTTAAAAATTCATCCAGAAGACGGATCGCTTCAATGGTTGGAATTGATTTATCGAAAACGTCCCCGCACAGAAGAATCACGTCCACTTCTTCTTCCTCTATTATCTTTACAATTTGCAGTAACATGTATTTTTGATCTTCGATCATGGATATTTCATTTACTCTTTTTCCAAGGTGAAGATCTGATAAATGTAAAATTCTCATATATTTTCCTCTTTTTCACAGTATACATTTCATTTTCATGATTCATTATAACAGCTTTTTTCTATCTTTGCCTAATTTCTTTCCACAAAAGCAAGTGAAAAGACGGCTCATCAAGATGACGAACCGTCTTTTAACCACCTAATGTTACATCCTGCCTGCGATACCATTCTAAAGCTTTCTCAAAATCATCATCTGTATAGTCAGGCCAGAATTTTTCCTCTACATAAAAGTCAGCGTACACGGACTGAATCGGGAGAAATCCTGACAGGCGGCGCATTCCGCCCCACCGTATGATGAGATCAATTCTTGAAATTTCTTCTGAGAAAACATGACCATCTTTTTTTAAATGAGACAGATCCCATTTCCATCCGTAATTCACTAAAAAATTAACTCGAATTCCCCCTCCATGCACAGGGGTTCTCGTATTATACGGCAAGAGTTCTTTGGGAAAGCATTTTGAGCGAGAGTCTCCTATGACAAGAAGATCAGCTCCCTCTCTCGTGAGCATCTCCACCGCTTTTACACAGGCTTTTTGAAACGCCTGAAACTGTTCCGAAGGACGTTTGCAGTTATCCGTTGTAAATCCGTAATAGGTAATTTCCTCAATGCCGCACATCTTTGCCTTTTTTAGCAGTTGAAGTCCGGGTTTTAATCCAAAATTGTAGCCCTCCTGTTTTTTTAATCCATGGGCAACTGCCCATCGCCGGTTCCCGTCCGGTATGATTCCGATATGTCTCAGTTTGTGTTTGCTCATCTTTCTATTCTCCTAATAAAACTTTATACAGTGATTATATCCCATTTTTAAAATTTATTACGAACTCAAAGATAAGTCTGATTCTTATTTTGCCATTTCCTCTATCATTGTTTCTGCCAGAATCGCATAACCTCTCGAAGGTTTCTCGACAAATACATGTGTCACCGCGCCTATGAATTTGTTTCCCTGTACAATCGGGCTCCCCGACATTCCCTGTACAATTCCGTTGGTTAATTTTAAAAGATTCTTATCCGTAATTTCTATTTCCATACTCTTTGTTGTATTGGAGTCCGAATGATTTACTTTACGAATTTTAATTTCGTATTTTTTAAATTCTCCGCTGATATTGGATAAGATATAAGCCTTTCCCTCTTTAATATCCTGACGATATCCGACCTCGTACTCCTTTTGGTTTCCAAGTGCCATAGAGCCATAGATCCCTTTTTCCGTATTCTTTTCAATGGCTCCAATGACATTTTCCTCTTTATAGTAAATATTTCCGACAATTTCCCCCGGAGATCCAGCTTTTCCTTTTGATATGGAATCTATTTGAGGATCTAAAAGAAATCCTCCTTTTACGTCCATTAAATCTCCGGTATCCATATCACAAATCCCGTGTCCAAGTCCTCCAAATCCATTTTTGCTGGTGTAGGTTAACGTTCCGATCCCCTGTGTATTATCTCTGACCCATGCTCCGATTTTATACTGATGGTCCGATGCGGACATCACCGGCAATACTTTAATGGTAATCTTTTTAGAATTTCTGCGAACGTCTAAGGTAATTTCTTTGCCCTTGCATTGATTTACCATGGACATAAAGGAAACCTTAGAATCAATGGATGTGCCATTGACCGCCAGGATATAATCTCCCCGATATAATTTATTGCTGCTTGGCGCATGGCTGGCTCCGTCAATCCCTGTAAAAGTATCTGTTTCCAATACCAAAAGTCCTTTTGTCTCCACATAAATTCCTACAACTTTTCCACTTGGCACAACTCGCTTTGTGTCCACCACATGAACCTTGATCTTTTTTAACGGAATGGTTCCAAACAAGCTGGCGTCCATTTCATACTGTCCGGTTTCACTTTGTTTAAATACAAAGGGATGATTTAGCTGAATTTTTTGGTTGTTAATCTTTGCCGTTGCCGGAACATTATACTTTAAAGATGTTTCCTGCCCTTTTTTGATATGAATTGCATTTGGAAGCTGCTCTTTGCAGTATTTGATGTAAAGAGTACCAATTGCCAAAAGATTTAGAAAAAAAAGCAATATCAATATTTTTCGATAATAGTATTTCCGCATAAATTTTCCTCCTAAAAAAGGACGTACCTTTTTTTGTGATACATCCTTTTTATTATGTGCTATTATCGTCAATCGAATCAGTATAATTTTACGTCATTTGCTAAAGATTTCATTTCTTTTGCATTTTTCATAGAAGTTTCGGTTCTTTGATCCCCGCTGATCATTCTGGAAATTTCTTCCAGTGATTCCTTTGCATTTAATTGCCGAATGGTTGTGGAGGTTTTCTTCTGGTCTGTTTGTTTTTCAATAAAATAATGGCTGTCTGCCATTGCTGCAATCTGAGGAAGATGTGTAATGGCAATCACTTGATGATCTTTTGAAATGAAAGCCATTTTTTTTGCGACACGATTGGCAGTCTCTCCGCTGATTCCCGTATCAATTTCATCAAAAATCAAGGCATTGACCCGATCTGCTTCTGCCGCCACAGATTTCATCGCTAACATAATTCTTGACAATTCTCCTCCAGAAGCCACTTCCTGCACCGGACGCGGAGGAAGCCCGGGATTGGTAGAAATCAGAAAACGCACATGATCCGTTCCGTCCGGCGAAATCCGCTTTTCTTTTGTAATCTCAATTTCAAAACTTACAGAAAGAAAATTTAAATCCTTCAGCGCCTTTGTAATTTCTTTTTGTAAGTTTTTCCCAATGGTTTTTCTTCCTGCCGAAAGTGTTTCCGCTGCAAGATAATAAGAATCCTCCAGCTGCTTTTGCTGCGCTTTCAGAGATTCTATTTGTACAGACGCATTCTCAAGAACCTCAAGACGTTTGGAAGCTGTGTTGACATACTCCAATATCGCTTCGATGGAAGTTCCATATTTTTCCTTTAATCCATTGATTAAATTCAGCCGCTGTTCAGTTTCTGCAAATGTCTGCTCATCAAACTCCGTCTCTTGTACATAATCGGTTAATTCCTGGTGAAGACTCCCGAGCAGATCCTCTACCTGAAGCAGCTGTTCATAAAATCCATGAATTGTGGGATCCAGATGACTGACTTCCTGCATCTTTCGGATACTTTCCGTTAATTGATTCCCGATTGCCTGATCCTCCTCATATCCCGTCAGGCGACTGACAGCATAACAGGATGCTGCAATTTCCTTCCGATACAGCATTTTTTTGTAAAGCAGCTCTAACATCTCATCTTCTCCGCAGTTGAGATTTGCAGCTTCAATTTCCTGGATCTCATGTTCTAAAAAATCAATTTCCCGAAGTCTTTGATGATCATCCATCGAAAGCGCCTTTATTTGTCCAGAAAGTTCCGAATATTGACTGGCAAGACTGCGGCACGTATTTAATGCCGTTTTTGATTCTTTCGTAAGAAAATAATCCATCATGGACAAATGATTTTTTTCTTTCAGCAATACCTGATGCTCCTGCTGACCATGAAGATGAAACAGCCGTCTGGAAACTTCTCTTAAAGTTTTTAAAGTGACAGTGCTGTCGTTGATTTTATTTATGCTTCGGCGTTCCTGAATCACACGTTTGATAAACACCTGTCCATCTTCAATTTCCAAATCAAACGCTTCAATCTCCTGAATTGTCTGCGGATCATCAATCCAAAACAACAATTCAATGACCGCCTCCTTCGCTCCGGGACGAATCATATCTTTTGGAATTTTCTTCCCCAACGCGCTTTCAATTGATCCGATCAAAATTGATTTTCCGGCCCCGGTCTCTCCTGTCAGAATATTTAAATGTTCATGAAATGTAATTTCAATCTCGTCAATCAGAGCCAGATTTTTTACATGTAAATTTTGAAGCATAGAACCCCTCTCAGTCTTTTTCTTCCATTGCCCGGATCATCTGCTTAATCTCCGCAATGACTGTCCGCCCAATAGTTTTATCTTTCATCACACACATAATCGTGTCATCTCCTGCAATCGTTCCAACTACCCCTGAAATCTCTAACGAATCCAGCGCTGCGGCTGAAGCCATCGCCATTCCGGAAACGGTTTTCACCACAAGCATATTTTCTGCCAGTTCCATAGAAAGAATTGCCTCTGCCAGAATCCTTTGATATTTTTTCAATGTTTCATCTTCCGGATCCATCAAGCTGTAAATTTGACGTCCTTTTGCATCCGGCTTCTTAATCAGAGCCAGATCTCTGATATCACGGGAAATCGTAGCCTGTGTCGTCTGAAACCCGATGTTGTGAAGTCTTGACAGCAGCTCTTCCTGAGTTTCGATGGAATATTTTTGGATTAAGTCGATAATTGCCTGCTGTCTATTCTTTTTCATTGCTCCCACCAACCTTAATTCTTAAAATTTGATAAAAACTATCACCTTTTACTTTGATTACTTTGGCTCTCTTTTTTGAATTTTTTACTTGAAGGACATCCCCCGGCTGCAGCTTTCGTGCAACTTGTCCGTCAAATGTAACATAGGCCTCCTCAAGCTGTGTCTGCCGGACATTTTCTATATAAATTTCTATGTTGTCTTCCGGAGAAAGCACCATACTCTTCGCCTGCAAAGAATGAGGACAGATCGGAGTAATCACAATCACATTGGCTTTTGGATTGACTACCGGACCTCCTGCGGAAAGATTATATCCTGTAGAACCTGTGGGCGTGGAAATAATCACTCCGTCTGCCTCATAAATATCCAAAAGCTCATCATTTACCATAATCCGAAAAGAAATAATTCTCGAAAATCCACTCCTTGCAATCACAACATCATTTAAAGCCGGCAAGTGATCGGTTTCCTGATTTGCGTGAATGACTCTTCCATCCAACATCATCCGCTCTTCGATCTGAAATGTATCGTTTAACAGTCCGTCCAGACCTTCATAAAGCTGTTTCAGCTCAATTTCCGTAAGAAATCCCAGAGTTCCGAGATTTACGCCTACCATCGGCAGATCCTTTCCGGCTAAGAGTCTGGCTGCGTGCAGCATGGTTCCGTCTCCGCCTAATACAATCACACATTCTGTGTCTTTTGTAATGCAAGTCATATCTTCCTGAATGTGTCTTGTAAACTCGCACATTCGATGGCTGACGCCGCCGGACTGTTCAATATAATCCTGAATCTGTTTTGAAATCTCCAGTCCCGGATCTTTTTCCTCATTTGTCAAAATTAAAAAATTTTTCATGTCATTCCTTATTCTTTGCCAGATCCTGATGAGATGTTAAGACAATGGCTTCCATGTCCGTTCTCCCTATCTGTTTTTGTTCTTCTGTTGCTGTTTTCTGCATATGAAGCAGATATTCGATATTTCCCTCTGGTCCTTTAATCGGAGAATAATCCAAGTGCAGAAGCGAAAATCCACTGGCGTATGCAAAATCACAGATTTTCTCAATCACTTCCTCGTGCACCTTGGGATCTCTGACCACTCCCTTTTTCCCGACTTTTTCTCTTCCGGCTTCAAATTGGGGCTTAATCAGGGCTACAACCTGACCGTCAGATGTAAGAATCCGGTCCACTGCCGGTAAAATCTTCGTCAATGAAATAAACGAAACATCAATCGAAACAAAAGCTGCCTTCTCCTCGATGTCATCCTCCGTTAGATAGCGCATATTCGTTCTTTCCATACAGACTACCCGATCATCATTGCGAAGCTTCCAGTCCAGCTGACCATGTCCCACATCGACAGAATAGACCTTCACTGCACCGTTTTGAAGCATACAGTCTGTAAATCCTCCGGTGGACGCCCCAACATCCATGCAAACCTTTCCTTCCAAAGAAATGCCAAAGCGCTGCATTGCTTTTTCCAGCTTCAAGCCTCCCCGGCTGACATATTTTAAAGTTTTTCCCTTGATGACAATCTCCTGCTTTTCATCAAAGGACGATCCTGCTTTATCTTCTCGCTGCCCGTCCACAAAGACAATTCCAGACATAATGATTGCTTTTGCTTTTTCTCTGGAAGCAGCAAGTCCTTTTTTTACCAATAGTACATCTAAACGTTCTTTTTTCATGTATTATCCCTCAATCCACTGGCGTATGCATGCCGCAACATGTTCTCCGTCAATCTGAAGCATTTTTCGCAGCTCTGCGACGGACCCATGTTCCACAAACTGATCCTTAATTCCAATGGTTCTCACGTTTCCCTTATAATTATTTTCCAAAAGAAGCTGTGATACCATGGAGCCAAAACCGCCATGTAAAATTCCTTCTTCCAAGGTCACAATCAAAGAATACTGTTTTGACAAATCATATAACAGTTCTTCATCCATCGGTTTTATATATCTTGGATTGACCAATCCAATTTGATAACCATCTCCTTTGAGAATCTCTATCGCCTTCTGTGCCTCGGAAATCATGTTTCCAACCGCCAAAATCACAGCGTCTTTTCCTTCTTCTAAAATCTGACCTTTGCCATACTCTAAATCTTCCATGCGATCTTCATAGAGATGCCCCGCTTCTCCCCTGGAATATCGGATTGCTGTCGGTCCCTGAGGGTTCGAAAGTGCCGTTTGTAACATTGCCCTCAGTTCTCTTGCGTTGATAGGAGACATCACAGTCATATTTGGAATCATTGAAAGGTACGGAATATCGAAAATTCCCTGATGTGTCTCTCCATCCGCTCCTACCAGTCCGGAACGATCCAGACCAAAAATCACCGGATAATTTCCAATCGCCGCATCATGAAGAATCTGATCAAATCCTCTTTGCAAAAAAGTCGAATAAACCGCAAACACAGGTTTCAGCCCTCTGGCTGCCATTCCCGAACAAAAGGTCACTGCATGTTCTTCTGCAATTCCCACATCGTAAAAACGATCCGGAAACTGTTCCTGAAATTTCAAAAGCCCGGTTCCATCGGGCATTGCCGCTGTAACTGCCACTATTTCTGGATCTTTTTTTGCCATCTCCAGCAATGTCTCAGAAAAAATCGCAGTATTGGAAGCACCAGAGGACTTAGAAAGAACTTCTCCTGTTTTTAAGGAAAATGGATTGACTCCATGAAATTTCGCAGGATTTTGCTCTGCGGGCCGATAACCCTTTCCCTTTTTTGTCACAACATGAAGAATGATTGGCTCTTTTAGCTGTTTGGCTCGATTCAGTGTTTCAACCATCAGCGGAATATTATGTCCGTCTAAGGGACCGACATAAGTGATTCCCATATCTTCAAAATACATCCCCGGCACAAACAACTGCTTGATTGAATCTTTGGATTTTTTTAAAAAGGAAGCAACTCCTTTTCCGATTCTGGGAATTTTCAGCAAAGACTGCTCCACATTCCCTTTGAATTCCACATAGCCCTTCTGCGTTCGCACTTTATTAAGATACGCAGACATTCCTCCTACGTTTTCTGCAATGGACATCTTGTTATCATTTAAAATTACAATCAGATTTTTCTTTTCTTTCCGCAGCCTTGCCATATTATTTAATGCTTCATATGCCATGCCGCCGGATAATGCGCCGTCTCCGATCACAGCAACAATTGTCTCATCCGTCTGATGAAGATCTCTGGCTGTTGTAAGTCCCAGCGCAGCGGATAAGGACATGGAACTGTGACCGCTGTGAAAAGCATCACAGTCACTTTCTTTTCTCTTCGGAAACCCACTCATCCCTCCAAATTGACGCAGAGCTCCAAATCCTTCTTTTCGCCCCGTTAAAATTTTATGAACATAGGATTGATGTCCGACATCAAAGATCAACTGATCCTTCGGAAAATCTAAAACAAGGTGCAGCGCCATGGTAAGTTCCACAATTCCAAGATTGGAGGCAAGATGTCCTCCGGTACGACTGACATTTTTTAACAGAAATCGACGGATTTCCTTGGCAAGTATACGGTAGTCTTCCGGTTGAATTTGCTTAATATCATTGGGTTTATTAATATATTCCAGCATATTTCTCCTTTCTTCCGGTTTCTGATTCTATCCTGATTAATACGTCCGGTCTATCAAAAATGCTGCGAGACTGATAAGATAACCATCCTTCTGATATCTCTTCAAAATTTCAATGGCTTGTGCCGAAAGATCCTTCACATCTTTTTTCGATTGCTCCAGACCCTTTAATGTAACATAGGTTGTCTTATGATTTTTCTCATCACTTCCAACCGGCTTGCCGATTTTTTGTTCATCCCCAATTAAATCTAAAATATCATCCTGAATTTGAAATGCCAATCCAAGAAATTCTCCGCACTGTTCCATTTGAGCCACTTCATCTTCTGAAGCATTTGCAAGAATTGCACCGATCATCATACATGCCTCAATCAAGGCAGAGGTCTTATTCTTATGAATAAACAAAATCTGTTCCATGGAAAGTTCCCTTCCCTCCAGTTCTACATCAGCCACCTGACCGCCGATCATTCCGTAAATTCCCGGTTTTGAAGCCAGCACCTGAATTGCCCGAACCACGGAAAAAATCTGTGTTTCGTCTGCAAGGTCAAAAGACTTCGCCGCAGTCTCATAAGCATAATTTAGCAATGCATCTCCGGCTAAAATTGCCATATCTTCCCCGTAAACAATATGGCAGGTTTTCTGTCCTCTGCGATAATCATCGTTATCCAAAGCCGGCAGATCGTCATGAATCAGAGAGTAGGTGTGTATCATTTCAATTGCTGCCATAAATGGTTCAATGATCTTTCCTTCCCCATGGAACATGCGGAAGGTTTCTTCCATTAACATCGGACGCAAACGTTTTCCTCCTGCACGAACCGTTGTATTCATGGCGGTGAGCACTGTTTTTGATAACCCTTCAGGTTTTGGAAGATACTGATCTAAGATTGTCTCAATGTGCGTCGTCCTTGCTTTCATTTCCTCTTTAAAGTTCATCTTCTTTTCCATCCTTGTCTAATAGAATCAACTCTTTTTCCACTTTATCTAAGGAATTTTTACATTGTTTCATAAGGTTTACACCTTCGGTATATAATTTTACGGCCTCCGAAAGTTTTATATTCTCATTGCTAAGCTGTAAAAGAATTTGATCCAGCTGATCAAACCCCTGGTCTATGCTAAATTGTTTCTCACTCATAAGCTACTCCTTCGTTCTGTTTCTTCTACTCTGGCATGAATTTTCCCATCTGATACCGTCACGAAAATAGAATCTCCTTTTTTCACATGCCCTGCCGAAGACACCGGATTTTGATCGGAATCTTCCAGATACCCAAATCCGTTCATTAATTTTGCTGTTGGTGATAATCCGTGAAGCTTTCCTGTCAGCACTTCCAGGCGGTGCCGGTAGGCTGTGATTTTCTCTTTTATGCAGGACGACAGTCTCTCTTCCAGTTCATTGAATCGCATCCTCTGCTCCTGCAGCCGATATTGGGGATCATAATCTGCAAAGCTCCACTGATATTCCTTCAAGCGCATTTGATACCTCTGAAGAATTTGATTCCGCAAGGTTTGTAAAGTATAGACGCGACGCTCCAGTCCTTCTATGATTTCTCTTATATCCGGAACTGCAATTTCACATGCTGCCGTGGGAGTTGCCGCACGAAGATCCGCCGCATAATCTGCAATCGTTGTATCTACCTCATGTCCTGTTCCGGAAATAATCGGCGTTTTTGCTTCATAGATAGCTCTTGCAACATTTTCTTCATTAAAAGCCCATAAATCTTCCATGGACCCTCCTCCCCGTCCGACAATGATCGTGTCAACACCATAAGCGTCCAAAGCTTTAATCCCTCTTACGATGGTTTCTGAGGCCTTCTCCCCCTGAACCTGTGCCGGGTATAGAATTAACTGCACATAAGGATTTCTTCTTTTTGCCGTACTTATAATATCATGGATGGCAGCGCCGGTTTTGGCTGTAACAATTCCGATCTTTTGAGGATTCTTAGGAATCGGCTTCTTATGCTCATGATCGAACAATCCTTCCTCGTAAAGCTTTTGTTTTAACTGTTCATAGGCAATATAAAGATCCCCCATCCCATCCAGACGTATTTCGTCTGCATATAGCTGGTAACTTCCGTTTCTTTCAAAAACACTGACATTTCCACTGACGATAACTTCCTGACCGTCTTCCATGTCAAATTTTAATCCCTGATATCTGGAATTTGCAAACATTACGCAGGAAATTTGTCCGCCCTCATCCTTCAGAGAAAAATAAATATGTCCGGAGGGATGGTATTTACAGTTGGATACCTGCCCTTTAATGGAAATCCTGCGCAGTGCATAATCGCTCTGAAACATTCGCTTAATATAAGAATTGATCTGTGTTACGGAAAAAACTTTACTTTTCATCCAGATCTGTTCCTATCTGTCCTAAAATTCCATTAATAAAAGGAGCCGCCTTTTCATTGCAATATTTTTTTGCCAGTTCTACAGCCTCGTTAATTGCAACTTTTTTGGGCACCTGCGCATCCATGAGAATTTCATAGATTGCCAGCCTCAAAATTGATAATTCCGCCTTTCCCAGTCTCATCAAATTCCATGCTCTGGCATGTGCTGAAATCTCGTGATCCAAATCATCTAAATGTATCATCAGATCCATTACTTTTTCTCTGATTTCTTTCTGATGCTTTTCACAGATCTGCTCGTGCCCCTGAAAATAGAGTCGAATTTGCTCTTCAAATTCCTCTTTGTTACAGAATTCTGCCGCAAACAGAATTCTGAAAATGTGCTCTCTCATTTCACTTCTTGTCATTTGATTTCCTTTCTGCGCTACAAAGACGGAACTGCTGACAGTTCCGTCTGGCTTTCACTGTTTGATTCCGATTGTTTTTCTAAAAATCACCTATTCCTCTGCTGCAACTCCTGCTACCCGGACATTGACCTCACTGACTTTTAATCCTGTCATATTCTCAATTGCAGACTTTACACGGTTTTGTACTTTTTCAGATACCGCTGGAATGCTGACACCGTAATCCAGTTCCAGAGCAAGATTGACTCTTACATGGTGATTTTCCACGAACACCTTGACTCCTTTTGAAAGATTATTGACTCCAAGCTTGCTGACTAATTCGTTGGTAATGTTTCCGCACATTCTTGCAACACCCGTCACTTCTGTTGCTGCAATTCCCGCAATGACTGCAATAACATCATCCGCAATCTTCACTTCACCGAGCACACCCTGCTCTTTTATCTGATAACTACTTTTATTTTCCATAAAAAGCCTCCTGTACTTTTTGCATACTGATATAACTGATTATATCAAAAATGCGTTTCTTATTCAAACTTATTTTATGTAATGTTCTCCCGCCTCAAACATTTTTTACAGATTTTGTTCTAATCATCTGTTTTCATCGAAGTAATCACAACATCTTCCAGCTGACATCCTGTTTTTCTAACAACAATGTCTTCAATCTGGCTCCGCTCAACTTTGGACAAATCTTTTTTATTTACCAAAACGTCTACTTTTCCATTGCTGATGGTTACAATAGAATTTAAAAATCCTTTTGCTCCTAACAAGTTTTCTGATGCCGTTTCCATTTCCATTTGTTCTGAAAGCGTTGATAATTTATCTACGGCATCCTGTTTCACGCTGTCCTTCACTGTTTTATCCTTAATAATTTCCTGCAAAGTATCTTTTGCCTTGCTGTGCGTCTGTTCCCGTTCTAATTTTGCCTTGGCAACATAGTTGCTGACTTGGGCATTGGTCAAGACTGCTTCTCCTACGTCTGTAATGTCATCCTTTACTTCTCCTGCAGTTTCCTGTGCTGTATTCGACACTGTCTTTGTTTTCGTTTTTGTGGCTGAATCATATTTTCCGCTGTAATTTACATATCCGGCGGCGGCAATTATTACCGCCAATGTTGTAATAATCATCTGATTCTTTTTAAACAACTTCTTCATTTATGAATCCTCCATTTTTAAGACTTTTACTTTATAAGATGAAATATGAAAAAGAACAGAGACTGCCTCCACAATATTCTGGTTGACGACATCATTTCCTCCTCCCTGCGCAACCACAACCACTCCTTCCACTTCCGGCTCCACTTCCTTGATCACGTAAGGAACTTTTTCTCCATCTTCCTCCACCAAAACAGTTTCTTCCCCCTCCTTTACCGTTTTTTCTTTCTCTCCGGTGCTTTCTTCATAGGGACTATCTTTATTCACAACAGACTCTTTTGAAGCTTTTACTGTAATCATAACTTTTACTTCCCCCACTCCGGCTACATGCTGCAATGCCTTAACAAGTCTTTTTTCCTGCTTTTTTACATAGGCATCGGTGGAATCTTCAGATTCTGTTGCAGTTTCTGTTTTGGAAGTTTCTGTTTTCTCTCCTGAAGGAATACTTAAAAGGATCAGTCCAATTCCAAGTGCGAACAGTAACAAAAGCTTCTTCATTCCTATGGTTTCTATGAAATTTTGCAGTTTCTTTTTATCCATCATATTTCCTCTACTCACTTATATTTATATTAGAGCTTTTCACATTATAGAAGTTGGAAATCACGCTTTTTAATGCCTTTTCTTTTGATTTTATATGATCTGCCCTTACTGAAACCGAAGAAATTTCACCTTTGTCATCCAAAGAAACCTGAATTTCATCAGTCTCTATTTTATACTTCTTTAAAATCGTTTGAAGCTCCCGGCGAATCTGTCCTTCCTTCGCTTCTTTTGCGTCGTTTTCAAAAGAAAGACGTTCTGCGCTGGCTGCCATATTAGAAAATACGTCTTCTACTGTTGTTTCGTTCCCAAATAATCCAAAAATCGGACGAATCATAAGAGATATCAGCATAAATCCCGTAATCAGCCGTATATAAGGCCGATATTTGGACTGCCCAATCAACTGCTCCGCAAGCGTTGATAGAATCAAAAAAAAGATCATAGATTTTACAAACTTCATCTTCTATTACCCCGTGTAATAATTGACATTAGTTGAAAAAGCAATCATTGCGATGGATAAAATAAATAACATCGTCATTGTCAGAATCATCCGAAGCATCAGTTTTCCGCTTTGAATTACAGCATCCATAGCGCCGGTTACTCTTTTGTCCGATACTGGCTGCAGCAAAATTCCTGCCCCCATATAAGAAATTACAACGCAGGAAATTTCTAAAAGCGGCGGCACAACAACTACAAGAAGTACCAAAATTCCTGCGGCTCCGATACTGTTTTTTATCACAACCGCAGATCCGAGAATTGTTGTCATCACTGAATTCAGTCCTCCGCCGATTCCCGGAATTGCCGACATTCCTTTTTGAAGTGCCGTATTTTTCAGAGAATCCACCGCCGGAAGAATCATCGACTGTATCAGTTGAATTCCGAGGATCACCGATAAAAATCCTTTCATAAAAAGTTCTGCGGCAAACTCCAGCGTTTTGCAAAGTCTTGAAAAATGTTCTTCTTCCGAGAGATGATTGATGATTTTTAAAACAAATAAAATTTTAATCATAGGCAGAAGTATCATATTTGCCGCAGCAGACATTGCATAAATTAAGAGTAGATAAAATTCATAAACCGCCGTGGATGTACTGATACCGGATGTGGAGACAACCGCAATAGAATATGCGGAAATCATTCCTTTCATGTAATCCAACATAAGATCCACAAGATTTTGTATCGTTGTATTTAAATAAAAAAAGGAATTGGTCATTAATCCGATGAGAATAATATAGGTTACATAAAATGCCGTGTCTCCAGTACTCCCTTGAAAAAAAGAATCTGAAAGATTTTTAAAAATTGCAGCAATCAGCGCTGCGGCTATGATTTGTTTTAATACATTTTTCTGAATGAAAAAGTTGTTTTTCAGCTCTCCCAGAAGATGATCCGTTAAATCTTCCACAACTCCTTTTATATCTCCGGTCATTAATTTTTTTACTAGCTTTGTATAAGAAAGATCCGTTTCTTCTTTTAACGTTTGTTCTACCTCCCGGAGGGAATCTTCATTGAGCTCCTCTTTTGATGTCTGGGCAGCAGAGACAGAAACCGTGCCCAAAAGGAACCATAGAAACAAGATACAAATACTGATTTTTTTCATGAGCCATTTCCCAAAAGTTTTTGTACTGTTTGCAGCAGAGACTTAAAAATCGGCACACTTACCAACAAAATCGCCAATTTTCCTACAAATTCAATCTGTTTCCCGATGGAAGCCTGTCCTGCATCTTTACAGACATTTGAGGTAAATTCACATAAAAATGAGATCCCGATTAGCTTCAGCAAGATCTGAAAGTAACTCTTTGGAATTCCGGAATACTCCCGGATCGTTTCAAATACGTCAAGAATCTGCTTCATTTCCCGAAGCCCATAAACCGCCAGTATTACACTTGCAAACACTCCGATCACCATTCCGATTTCCGGACGAATGGCTTTCAGCTTCATGGCGGCCAAGCTTGCAACAATTCCAAATAAGGCTGCTTGTATCATATCATCCTCCCATCATCAAGAGATTGTAAAAAGCGTCTGCACACTTTCAAACAAATCATAAATATAAGGAATTACCCATGTTAAAACAAGAATCAACCCCGCCAGCGTCAGTAAAAATGCCTGCTCGTCTCTCCCGGAATGTTTTAGTACCTGTACAAGAATTGTCACGAGAATTCCAACAGCTGCGATTCTGAAAATAATATTTACACTCATTCCATCCCCCCTATATTAAGATAATTACAATGAGAAGACTGCATGACAATCCCAATGACCGGTACATTTTACAGTTTTTCATCACCTGATCCTTCATCTGAAAAATTTCATCCTCCAGCTGTTCAATCGCAAAGCCAATGGTTTTTTCCTGCATTTCTTTATCTAAATATCCTATAGTTTCCCCCATGGTCTGAATCGGTTCCAGAAACTTGTTTTCTAAAATTACCGGATTCAGATATTTCTCTAAAGATTCCTGCCACACAACGGAAAAAGATTCTTCTTCATAAGTTCCAAGTCTTCTTGCTGTTTCTTGTAAAAACGGCATAAACTCATCAGAAGCTTTTTGTGCAATTCTGCAAATTGCTTCCGGTAATGGTGTAAATCCATACCGTATTTCTCCCTGTAGAAGATACAGCATCCGCTTTAGTGCGATCCCCTGTTCCAGACGTTTCTGCTCTTTCTCTGCTTTCCGAAATCCAAAACAAATCCCGGAAAAAATCACAATCAAGACTCCTATTATTTTAATCATATAATACTGCTCCATTTTCATCTAAAATTTTCTCAATGGTTCCCGGCTTGCCATCTGTGCTTAACAAAACATACCTCTGAAACATCTTCTTTTGTAATACTTCATTGAGATAAGGATTCTTTGTCAGAGATTCCATATTCTTTCCATGAGCTGTGGCAACCATCGTACACCCTCGATAAGCACAAAAAAACAGGGCATCAATATCACTTTGGCTTCCGACCTCATCCACCGCAATGACTTGTGGAGCCATCGAACGGATTAACATATTCATCCCCTCATCTTTTGGACACCCATCCAATAGATCCGTCCGGATTCCCAAATCATTTTGAGGAATTCCCTGCCACGCTGCCCCGATTTCGCTCCTTTCATCGGCAACGCCAACCGTCTGTCCACAGTTTGAGATCAAACGAATCAAATCGCGAAGCATTGTCGTCTTCCCACATCCCGGCGGAGCTACAATCAGCGTTGGAAGTATCTTTCCCATTTTGGTGCAGTGATGATAAAGTTTTTCTGCACATCCTTTCACCTGATGAGCCACTCGAAGATTCAGACACGAAATATGTTTCATCCTCTGAATTTTCCCATGTTCTAAGGCTACAGATCCGGCAAGTCCCACGCGATGACCTCCGCGAATTGTCAGAAATCCCTGCTTCATCTGTTCCTCATACGCATACAATGAGTAATTACTGATATATTCCATAGCCTGTCTTAGTTCTTCCATGGACAAGATGTATGCATTATTTTTTTCAGATATCAACCCTCTCCTGTCCGATAAAAAATATTCTTTGTGCTGATATGTAACGATCACCGGACGCTGCGTTCTAAATCGAATCTCCTGAAGCTGGTCCCAATCTATATCAAAATGACTTAACAGATTTCGGATTCTAAGAGGAAGAATCCTTAAAATCTCATCTCCTTCTTTCATAACGATCCACCTCCAAATACCTGTATAATCAAATATATGGGGAAAGCCTTAAATTATGCATAAAAAGAGCAGATTCTTTTGATATAAGAATCTGCCTTTTTACTTGTAAGATGCGACAGGGAAAATTGTCACTTCTACTGTCATGATATCTACTGATTCCAAATTGCTTCTGCATCTACCGCAATCTTTTCACAATTTCTTCCCATCGTATCTTTCTTCTTTACATCTCCACCTTGCTGTTTTAAATATTTCACAATGTCGTTACTTTGTCTTGCGTAAGCCATTTGTATTGATGTCCATGAAAATTTATCATCTTCCTCCTTTACATATTTGTTAATATCCGCACCTTGTTTTACTAAATATTTCACCATGGCAAAATCGCCAATGTTCACAGCTGACTGTAACAATACCTCTTTCTTTATACTTTGTTTTAGTTTAGAATCTTCCATAAGCTTTACTACAATATCACTTCTTCCATTCCAAATTAGATTCTCCAGTTGATCTTCATCCGGTCTAGCTCCTTTCTTATACATCTTTAAATAAAAGTCCTCTGTACTATTTAAAGATAAACATGAAAGAATCTTATTTCCATATTTTTTTATGTACGTATTACGTTCTATGGTTTGTAAATATTGGAACTGATCTTCGCTACAGGCCTCAAACATAGAATATATTTCTGCTGCACTTGGATGATATCCTAAACGATTTAATGTTTCACATGATTTCCGATTACCGAATGCTGAAATAAATTCCCATGTTATGTTTTGACCGAATTCATTCATTTTTCTATAATCCACGCCTCCTTTTGCTGCTAAGTTTTGAGCATTCTCCAATTTCCCGCCAAGAACCGCATAAGAAACGGCATTCGCTTCATAATAATCTACTTTCTGATTTCCTTTTACCCCAATATTTAATAAATATTCAACAACTTCCACGTCATTACACATTGCCGCTATGTGCAACAGTCCTACTTTATCTCCATCTTTCCAAGAAAAATCGTATTCATACTGTTTTAATACTTTTAAAGTATCAACATTACAGTAAGCGCAAGCCAAAGCCAAAACAATTTCCTTCTCATTTTTCTTTACTTTTTTTTCTCTTACCAGACGCTGCAGCTGTACGTTATTTCCCAAAACAGCTGCTTTCACTGCTGCAGATATTTTTTGATGATCTCCGTTTCTTAATCCTATTTTTGCAACATATGGAGCAAAATAATATTGCATTCCCCAATTTTCTGTTTTCAGAAAATTGTTAAAAAAATCTGGATTAGTTTTTGCACCCGATGACAACAATCTATTTATGATCGCTTGCTTTTGATCAAAATCTTTTAATCGAATATCATTTACCGCACATTGTAAAGGGAAAGTATCTTCGTCGCCTTTTAAGTTAACGTCAGCTCCTTCTTCTATCATTAACTCCGCTAATGAAAATCTGTTATTCACCAATGCCCAGCATAAGTTTGTGTTCTTATCAACCCCTTTTTGATTTACCATCGCGCCTTCTTTGATCAGTAACCTGCATATTTCTAACTGAATTTTCTGGCTTTCAATTTCTCTAACAGCAAGTTCTAAAGGCGTTCTCCGATCTATGAACCCCATTCTCTTATTCACTATAGATTTATTTTTTTTTAATGCTTCTTTCACTCCTTGAAGATTCGGCTGTAAAATAGAATCCTTTAATTGCCTTTGTGCCACTCCTTCTTTTCTTTTACAGCCTAAAACTACACAGGAAATAAGTATTAAAGTACAAATAATCGTTAATATTTTTTTAAGGTATAATTTCATTCGCCCTCCTATTATTCAAAAATTTCACCAAAATCTTGCTGATTTTTTCTATCTGACAGTTGAAAAAATAATTCCTTTGATCCGCTGCACATATACTCATGAGAGATTGTTCTTAAAACGATATCTGAATTTCTTATAAAATATATATCAATCCAATCTGCAATCTCATAGATATTCGGATACCGCTTCAGAACTTTTAAGCTTTCTCTTGTGCAAGAGAAAAAATACCAGTTATCTACTAATATATAGCCTTTTTTACCTTTTTTTCTCGGAAGTGGTGTTCCGTGTTTTCTGCATAAGCGACTTTCTAAAAAAAACTCTTTTAAGTATTTAAACACCAGACAGTTTTTTATTTCCTCCTCTTCCCGGAGTCTCTCCTGTTCGTTTTTTACTTTTTCTAATGGTATCACTAGGACAAATCTATCACATTTATTTTGGAGTATTTTAAAAACCTCATTCTTTTTTGTCAGCAATAGTTTATCCATATCAAAATCGCACTTATTTTCAAACTCCATATAATTCATTTCAACCACGTATGACCTTTATGAACACTGAGATTCAAACTGAAACGTCCCCGCTAGCATAGACACCCAAAACGAAAGGATTCTATCCAGTTCTTAGTTTTTCTTGATTTTTCTCGTTTTTTTATCCGCTCAGGCTGGCAGGTAACTCTTTTCGGTCCCTGCTGTGCCCGTGTGGGTATTGGTTCCAAAACTGCTATGCTGTCTGCAAATCCGTCTCATGTTTCTGATAGTACTCCTCTGGTGTCAGATAACCGTTTGCTTCATGAATCCGTTTGCGGTTATAAAATATCCATATATATTCAAATACTGCTGATTTCGCCTCTTCCCTGGTTCGGAAATGCCGGCTATTCAGCCACTCCTGCTTCAGCTTTCCCCAGAAGCTCTCCATCGGCGCATTGTCCCAGCAGTTCCCTTTGCGGCTCATGCTGCTGATAAAACCATGCTCTTTTGCAAGCTTCTGGTATTCCTGTGAACAGTACTGGCTTCCTCTGTCGGAATGCAGGATACATCCGCTTGTAGTCTTTGTATGGCTGACCGCATCCTTAAGCGCTGCTATTACAAGCTCCTTCGTCATACGCCCATCCATCGATACCCCGACTATCTTATCCCCGCAAAGATCCATAACCCCTGCAAGGTACAGCCAGCCTTCCTCCGTCGGGATGTATGTGATGTCGCTTACCATTTTCCGCCCGGGCCTGTCTGCTGTAAAATCCCGGTTCAGGATGTTTTCCGCCACCGGAAGGTGATGGTGTGAATTTGTTGTTGCTTTATATTTTCTGTGGCTTTTTGACCGTATGCCGTTTTCACGCATGATGCGCTCTACACGTTTGTGGTTGACTGGTTTTTCTGATCCCCGGTTTATTTCATGGGTTATCTTCCTGCCTCCATAAGTGCCATGCGATGCCTTATGGATCCGGATAATCTCTTTCAGGAGAGATTCATTCTCCGCGCAGCGCAGGCTTTTGGGACGCTTCCGCCACGCATAATAACCGCTTTTTGAAACCTGAAGCCACTGCGCCATCT
>OFMK01000123.1_pt1 | contig 86842 bp, 75 predicted proteins | sample 1541781 | NCBI WGS metagenome assembly OFMK01 (sample SAMN04209250, study PRJEB22552) | human gut metagenome | biome: gut; material: feces | host: Homo sapiens | place: USA: Oklahoma
TTATGGTGGCTACCAGCGGAGCAAGACTTATCAGCGAGGAAGCCATTGGAACATTTCATTCAAGCAAATCTGGTCAATCTCTGAATACGTCAACATCCGCTCTTTTGAAATCTGTTTCAATTCCTTTGCCTGCTTCATGGACGGTGAGAAGGGGATTTTGAACCGACAGCCCCATTGTTGTGCGTGGAAACAAAATAACAATTTGTCATAAAGCTATTCAGAGAAAGGAAACAGAAACATGATTATTTTGTCATAAAAAATTATCAGGATATGAGCCGCAACGCTGCCAACATCATCTCCGCACAGGTTATTATGAAACCGGATTGTGTTCTTGGACTTGCCACAGGTTCATCACCGGTTGGAACATATAAACAGCTGATTGAATGGTATGAAAAATTGGATTTAATGAACCGGGGGCGGCTTTTGAAAAGGAGACACATTGTGTAGATTTGACAGAAAGCACAATCGAAGCAAATAAACGATTCTTTGCTTCGGAAGAAGAGGTTCCGAAACAGGCATATACGATGGGAATCAAAAATATCATGCAGGCAAAGAAGATTCTCGTGATTGTGAGCGGGGCGGATTATTTATCATTATCTATGTGGCATTAGTGGTCACGTTTGGATTTACTTTATTGGTTACGGATGTAGCGATTATGATCATGACATATTATTCTGTAATTGGTGGTTGGATTACGGAATATCTGGCAGTATATCTGGCTGGACAAGGTGTATATGCGGCAGAGGAAGGATATTTTACTTCTTTCATTACATCAGAAGTATATCCGATTATTTTTATGTTACTATTTCTTGCGATTACAGCATTTATCGTGTACAGCGGTGTAGAAAAAGGAATTGAACGTTTTGCGAGAATTGTGATGCCGGGATTGCTGATCATGATTGTTGGAATTGCAGTATATTCATTGACACTACACTTTAAGGATGGAAATGGTAGCATCCGGACAGGAATTTAGGGACTTATGATCATTCTGGCAGTATATGTTGTTCCGGTTATGATGGCAGTACTCTTTTTACAGTCGGCGGGCATATTTACACTGGTTCGATAGTGCAACTAAATATGATATCTGTGAACTGAGAGCCCGCTATTTGTCGGGCCACCAGTTCGGAGTGTTCGCGGTAAGTAAAGACTGCTGGTATTCCTTTGGAGGAATTCCGGTAGTCTTTTTAAATACGCGGCTAAAATAGAGTGAATCAGAGAATCCTACCATGGAAGCAACATCGGACAGCTTCATGGTATTGGTTGAAATCAACTCTTTTGCTTTTTCTATGCGGAGGTCATTGAGGTAATGCATCGGGGCAGCATCCATTCGTTCTTTGAAAATGTGGGAAAAATATCCGACACTTAATTTACAGTATTTTGCCATTGAGGATACAGTCCAGTCCTTCATATAGTGCTGATTCAGCTGCATTACAAGTCGATCGATAGAAAAATCGTTCTCAGAAGAGGTCAGGAGCTGCTGGCGGGAACGGACAATCATGACTAGCATATGTAAGAAACTGCTAAGTACAATGTCATCATAATATGCTTTTTTTAATTGCAACTCAATAATGGTCTCTTGAAATAATGTCTTTAGCAGCGTATGTTCACCGATATAGCAATTATGAATTTGATATTTTTCAATTAGTTTTTCACAATCACTTCCAGTGAAATGTATCCAGTATATCTCAGGATGCTCATTTGCATAATAAAAGTAAGTTTGCGGTTCGTGAGGGCGGAAGAGCAGGATATTTCCGGCTGTAATGGAGTTCCATTTGCCGTTTAGGAAATAATGCCCGATGCCCTTATAAACATAAATCAGCTGGTAATCCACCCGTCCCAAGGAACGGTCCTGAGAGTAGTCTTTCGTTTTAAAAATCTGCATGCCGCAGCAGTTTACGGCTAATGGTACTGTTTCATCAACAAACCCGATCACACGTCTTTCGTTTCTTAAATGACCTGAAACATTAATCATAATTCGATCCCTTCTTTCTCCATTATTTATAATTCTAATTGAAAAATAGCACATAAAAGCAGAAATGTCCATATAAATAACACAATTAGACATGGAAAATCCTATGAAAATTTATATACTATAACTAAGAAATGAGCAGAATAGAACATAAAGCAGAAGTGCTGAAGTCCAGCTAATAAATGTCAATAGCTAAATGAACAATATCATTTTTCAAAAGATATTGTTTCGTTGGATTTACAGTATTTTATGCGGCAATTTAGGGCAAAGTCAGAGGGTATAAGAGAAACCTTCAAATCAGGTTTCGAAGCAACTAAAGCAGCTGTTTTTTGCGAATTTTATTTTTCAAGCACACTCTAGCGTGTTATTCGGGTATTGCATTCCGGCTCCCAACCAGCTAAAACATAAAACCCTGTCGAATGGACTAATTGACTTCATTGTAGGTATGGGCTGATAAGAATCAGCTTCCCAGGGAGGAATACATTATTTGTCCTATCCTATGGGATGATACCTTATGTTTTATCTGGTGTCTATCAGGAACCGTCAGACATGATCATAATTATGGATAACATCTGATGAAGGAAGAACACCTTCTTCTGTTATCTGATATAGAAACTTATTAATCAAGTAGTCATTCTTGACTACATCATTATTATACTAGGAGGAAGTTACATGAAGAAACAGATTGTATTTCTGATGACAGATACAACAAGAAAAGATATGGTTGGTTGTTACGGGAATCCCAAAATGAAGACACCAAATCTTGACAGACTTGCAGAAGAGGGAATTCGTTATGAGAATGCATATACCTGCCAGCCAGTTTGTGGACCGGCAAGAAGTGCAATTTTTACAGGAACATTTCCGCATAGTAATGGCATGGTAACCAATAGTATTGCAATGGGAGCTAATGTAAAAACGGTTGGACAGAGATTGAGTGATAATGGCATTGAGTGTGGTTATATTGGAAAATGGCACTTGGATGGATCTGATTATTTTGGAACCGGAGAATGTCCGGAAGGATGGAATCCAGATTACTGGTACGATATGAAATGTTATCTGGAGGAATTAAGTGATGAAGACAAGGTGAAATCTAGAGATCCAAAGGAGTCTTATAAGAAAGATTTTTCAGAAACATTCACCTATGCACACAGATGTTCAGATCGTGCAATCAAATATCTGGAAGAGCATAGTAATCAGGACTTCTTTTTGACAGTATCTTATGATGAACCACATGGACCATCTCTTTGTCCGGAACCGTTCAATTATATGTATGATGGATTCAAGTTTGACAGCTGTCCGAACTTTGAGGATGATTTGTCACAGAAACCATTTATGCAGAGACTTTGGGCAGGAAAAAATCTGCATGCTACAGAGGAAGAAATTAATAAGCCATCAGATGGGTTATCCTTGTTCTTAGGATGCAATTCTTTTGTGGATTATGAAATCGGACGTGTACTTGATAAAATTCGTGAAGTTGCTCCGGAGGCGATGGTCATTTTCACATCAGATCACGGAGATATGCTTGGAGCACATCGTTTGTTCTCCAAAAATGCTGCAGCATACAAGGAAGTGGCAAACATCCCATTGATCATAAAGGGTGGGGTGAAAGGACATGTGGAAAAGAGTGTTGCCTCCCACATTGATATTGTTCCAACAATTATGGACTATTTTGGCTTGAAGATTCCAAAACTTCTGGAAGGCAAGAGCATGCTTCCGGAAATCTACGATCCGGAAAAGAAGACAAATGATGTGGTGTTTACGGAATTCACGAGATATGAAATAGATCATGATGGGTTCGGTGGTCTGCAGATTATGAGAGCTGTAATGTCAGAACGTTATAAACTGGTCATTCACCTGCTGGATACGGACGAATTCTATGATCTGCAGAATGATCCATATGAAATGAATAATCTGATCAATGATGAAACGTATGCCGATATCCGCAATAAAATGCATGACAAATTGATTGAGCACATGAATCAGACAAGAGATTTGTATCGAGGATATCAGTGGCACATGCGTCCATGGAGAAAGGACTTTGTTCCGAACTGGGAGAATGAGGGATATACAAGACAACGTGAGAATGAAGAGTATGAACCAAGACAGCTCGATTATGATACAGGTCTTCCAATGGAAACAGCAGTAAGAAAGAAAAATTAGATATCGGAGAGGAGAGAATACGATGGAGGAAAAGAACTATTTAAAATGGTATAACAAAGTAGGATATGGATCTGGAGATATTGCCGGAAATGTTGTGTTTGCATTCCTGTCCTCTTTCATCATGATTTATTTGACGAATACAGTAGGGCTAAATGCAGGTGTGATTGGATCATTGATTGCATTCTCAAAGATTCTGGATGGAGTTTCCGATGTTTTCTTTGGATCCATGATTGATAAGACACACAGTAAAATGGGAAAAGCAAGACCTTGGATGCTGTGGGCATATATTGGATGTGCGATTACTTTAGTTGCAGCTTTCGCTGTTCCGACTGATATGGGTAAAACTTCCCAGTATATCTGGTTCTTTATTACTTATACATTACTTAACGCGGGATTTTATACGGCAAACAACATTGCCTATTCCACTCTGACAGCATTGGTTACAAAGAATGCAAAAGAGCGTGTTCAGATGGGATCCATTCGTTTTATGTTTGCATTTGGAACCAGTTTTCTGATTCAGACAATTACCATTGGTGCGGTTGCAAAACTGGGTGGCGGAGCAGCCGGATGGAGAACAATTGCAATCATTTATGCGGTTATCGGTATTATTTCCAACACGGTTGCAGTACTTTCCGTAAAGGAACTTCCACCGGAAGAACTTGCTCCGCAGGATGAAAAGAAAAAGGAAGAAAAATATAGCCTGATTGAAGCTGGAAAGATGCTTCTTCACAATAAATACTATATTGTAATTCTTATCATTGATGTTCTTCGTCAGACATATTCTTCAATCATTAACATGGGAATCTATTTCATGACTTATGTACTTGGAAAAGCAGAACTTTTGGGAACATTCTCCGGGGCAATTAATCTGGCATTGATCATTGGATTGGCTTTCCTGCCAGCACTGGTTGCAAAACATAAAGGTTACTACAAATTAAACTTCTCTGGATATGTGATTTCAGCACTTGGACGAGGTGTTGTCGTAGTAGCTGGATATATTGGTAGTGTGCCACTTATGTTAGTTGGTACAGCAATCGGAGCAATCGGTATGAGTCCATGGCAGGGAAATCTGAATGCATTGGTAGCAGAATGTTCCGAGCATACGTTTTTGAAATATGGAAAGAGAATTGATGGAACAATGTACTCATGTACATCCATGGGGCTGAAGCTTGGTGGTGGTCTTGGAATAGCAATCGTTGGATGGCTGCTTGACCTTGGTGGATTTGACGGACAACTTGCAGTTCAGTCACAGTCTTGTATAAATATGCTTCATTTCATGTATCTGTGGCTGCCGATGATTATTAACATCATTATTGTTGTTTTATTGACACAGTTGAATGTGGAAAAAGCAAATGAGAAACTAAGAGCAGAAAAAGCAATTATTAAAAAATAGTTGAAAAGGTATTACAGCAATTAAGTAGTCAGGTTCTTACCGCTTAATTGCTGTAAAGTTGTATTTGACAGAGTTGAGAAAAACGATATTTAGGAGGCAGTTAAAAAATACGAGTTAGAGAACGGTGCTAGATATGCATACGTTCCAAGTATGATAAAGGTTTGCATTAGAGTGAGGTGGTTCTTAATGTAAATCAAGGTCAATGACCATGAGATATATGGGTACAGTTGAGTATAAATTTACAGAAGATGACGTCACACATTCCTGTTTATGGCAACGCAAACTTATCGCGATAATCAAAATCAAATAGAAGTTTGAATGAGCATCTAATGGCTTTATGCCTGTTAGGTGCTTTATTTATTTGGGCAGGGAGAGCGAGCAGACTATTTTCGTCATTTGAAATATCTACAAGAGCATGAGAAACTCCTATCTGATTTGTCAGAAACAGAATTGAATACGTTATGTTTTGAAGTTGATTATTGTGTAGAAAAACAGCAGTATAAAGTATGTGAATATGACATTGTAATCGAGGATTCGGACACGTTTGTTCGTCGTACAGTTTTAAAAGAAAAAATCCAAAAGATTTACGAAGATTCTCATCAAAACTATGGCGCTCCTAAAATTACTGCAGAATTACGGAAATCCGGAGAATGTATTTCCGAAAAAACAGTTGGAAATTATATGCGTCAAATGGGAATTAAAGCACAATGGATAAAACCATATATCCAAACAACGATAGATTCTGATTTTAGTCAGCAACTAAAGAACATTCTCAACGAGGAATTTAATCCTGATCAGCCAGATGCTGTTTGGTGCTCGGATATTACTTATATTTGGACGTTTGAAGGATTTGTATATCTTACCAGTATCATGGATCTGTATTCTAGAAAAATCATTTCCTGGGTATTGAGTGAAACACTGGGGGCATCCCATGTAGTAGAATGTATTGAAAAAGCAAAACATGTAAGAAATGTTGAGAAACCGTTGATTTTTCACTGTGACAGGGGATGTCAGTATGTATCAGAAGCCTTTCAAAAAGCAACGAAAGGAATGATTCGTAGTTATTCGAAGAAAGCATATCCATGGGATAATGCTTGCATCGAATCCTTCCATGCACTCTTGAAAAGAGAATGGATTCATCGGTTTAAAATCTTCAACTACACGCATGCATATAAATTGATTTTTGAATACATCGAAACATTTTACAATACCATACGCATTCACAGTCATTGTGGATATTTGTCTCCAACTGAATACGAGGAACAATATCTCGAAAAGCTTGAAAAGAATGCAGTAAAAATTGCAAGTTAAACTTTGCTAAAAATAGAGAAAATTGGTTACATTTCATTTGTGTTTTTTCTTGACATAGGACCACGCAAAGTTCAGGAAAGGAAACGACCTACCGATTGCTCCATCATTATACAGCTTAAGCAATAAGAAGGATAATTCCTTACTGGTTGTAAGGGATATTAACCATAAATATATTGTAGTAGAAAGGAAGGAAAGGAATGCAGTTTCAAAGAGTTTTTTTAATTGTTTTAGATTCTTTAGGAGTTGGAAGTATGCCGGATGCAGAAAAGTTTGGAGATCATGATGTGGATACTTTGGGGCATTTATCGGCAGCTGTGGATACTCTGAACATTCCCAATATGCAAAAACTCGGATTTGCAAATCTACATAAGATAGCTCATGTGAAACCGGTGAAACATCCTTTGGGTTATTTTGCAAAGATGAGAGAGATCAGCAACGGAAAAGATACCATGACCGGACATTGGGAAATGATGGGGTTAAATGTGAAAGCCCCTTTTCAGACTTTTACCGAAAACGGATTTCCAAAATCGCTCATAGATGAATTGGAAAAGAGAACGGGACATAAAGTGATTGGAAATAAATCCGCAAGCGGAACGGAGATTTTAAAGGAACTTGGAGAGCGGCAGATGAAGACGGGAGAATTGATTGTGTATACCTCTGCGGATTCTGTACTGCAAATGTGCGGGCATGAGCAAACATTCGGATTGCAGGAGTTATACCGGTGTTGTGAAATTGCACGCGAACTCACTTTAAAAGATGAATATAAAGTAGGAAGAGTCATTGCCCGACCGTATATAGGGAATTCCAAAGACAATTTTAGCCGCACAAGCAATCGTCATGACTATGCATTAAAACCATTTGGGCGAACGGTGTTAAATGAATTAGAGGATGAGAATTATGATGTTATTAGTGTTGGAAAAATTAATGATATTTTTGATTCTGAGGGAATTACCCAGGCGTATCGGTCTCAAAGTTCTGTTCATGGGATGGAACAGACGATAGAACAGGCGAAGAAGGATTTTTGCGGATTATGTTTTACGAATTTAGTAGATTTTGATGCTCTTTGGGGGCATCGCAGGAATCCCGAAGGTTATGCAAAGGAATTGGAAAAATTTGATATGGGACTCGGAGAGCTTTTGAAAAGTTTAAGGCAGAATGATCTTCTGATTCTTTCTGCGGATCATGGAAATGATCCGACTGCTCTGGGGACCGATCATACTCGTGAGAAAGTACCGTTTGTCAGCTATTCTCCTTCGCTGAAAGCGGATGGATTTCGGCTTCCGGAAGCCGAAACATTTGCGGCGGTTGGAGCAACCGTTGCAGATAATTTTCATGTAAAAATGCCGGAAATAGGAAATTCTTATTTAAAATATTTTAATTTATAGTTATATGACCGTATCATAGAAATGGATGTGGACAAGATGGACAGAAGTTTTCTGTCCATTTTGTCTTTTAGAGGAAATTTTTTAGGATTTTTATACCCGATGTTTTGAAGTATAAATTGTTTATCTGTGGGTCCCTATTAAAAAAAACTATAGCAAATCCAAAGTTTTTCATATTATACAAATTTCTATTCTTTTGCTATACTTTAGAGCATCCAGAAGAGAACAAAACGTACAAGGATGTGAGAGGAGGAAATTGGATGCAGAAATTAAGCAGTTCACTGAATGGATTTGGAGAGTCTGTCATCCGGATGATGACAAGGCTTTCTGCAGACAACACAATCAATCTGGCACAGGGATTTCCCGATTTTGATCCGCCGGAAGAATTATTGGAGGCGTTAAAAAATACAGCGGATCATGGACCGCATCAATATGAAATTACGTGGGGATCAAAATTGTTTCGGGAGCTTCTTTCAAGGAAGCAGTCAAAACTCATGGGCTTTGAAATTGATCCTGAAGAGGAAATCGTGGTTACCTGCGGCTCCACAGAGGCGATGATGACAGCAATGAAAGCGATTTGCGAACCCGGAGATAAGGTGGTTATTTTTTCTCCTTTCTATGAAAATTATTCAGCAGATACAATTTTATGCGGTGCAGAGCCAATCTATGTTCCGTTGGTGCCCCCGGAGTTTTGTTTTGACAGAGAAGAACTTCGCAGAGCTTTTGAGCAAAAGCCAAAAGCATTGATTCTTTGTCATCCATCAAATCCGACGGGCAAAGTTTTTACGAGAGAGGAACTGACCTATATTGCAGAGCTGGCAGAGGAATTCGATACTTATGTAATTACAGATGAAGTCTACGAGCATATTGTGTATGAACCCAACGAATATATCTATTTTGCAAGTCTTCCGGGGATGCGAAGAAGAACTGTTTGCTGCAGTTCTTTATCCAAAACATATTCCATTACAGGATGGAGAATCGGATATGTTATTGCGCCAAAAGAAATTGCTGGAGTGTGCAAGAAAGTTCATGATTTCTTAACCGTCGGTGCGGCGGCTCCGCTTCAAAAAGCAGCGGCAGCAGGTCTTGCGTTTGACGATTTTTATTATCAAGAATTTCGAGAGATGTATACAAGAAAGAGAGATTTATTTCTGCGGGGGCTTCGAGAGGCTGGATTGGAATTTTATGAACCGCAGGGCGCTTATTATGTTTTGGTGGATATTTCAAAATTTGGATATTCCAGTGATTTGCAGTTCTGCAAATGGCTGATTCAAGAGATTGGTGTGGCTGCGGTGCCCGGCTCCAGCTTTTTCCAAGAAAATGTACAAAATTATATTCGGCTGCACTTTGCTAAAAAGGATGAAACTTTAAAAGAAGCCTTGCGGAGACTAAAGAAGCTGAAGGATTTTAAAGAGACGGGCGGAAAGTAAAAAAGTAATAGAAAAAGAGGAGAAAGACGATGAAAAGATTGAAAAAATTAGTGGGAATTGTTATGATTGGGATATTGACCGTCAGTGTATTATTATCCGGCTGCGGTAAAAAGGAGAAGAAAAAAGAAATTACTATCGGCGTGTGCGCAGGACCTTATGGAGAAATGGTCAAACAAGCAATTTCGCCGATTCTTGAGAAAAAAGGGTATCAGGTTAAGGTGACAGAATTCAGTGATTATATTTTACCGGACAAGGCCCTTGCCAATGGGGAAATTGATGCCAATTTAATGCAGCATACAGTATATTTGGAGAAATTTTCCAAGGATAATAAGTTAGAACTTGCCAAAGTGATCAGCGTGCCCACGGCAGGTGCCGGGATTTTTTCAAATACAATTAAAGATTTAAAAGACTTAAAAGATGGAGATAAGGTAGGGATTCCAAATGACCCTTCCAACCTTGCAAGAGCACTGGGAATTTTGCGGAAAGAAAAACTAATTACAATAAAATCCGGGGTAGAGGATACGAAGGCAGCGGTAAAAGATATTGCATCGAATCCAAAAAACTTAAAGTTTGAGACCCTGGATGCAGCGCAAATTTCCAGAAATCTGGATAGTTTGGCAATCGGTGTGATTCCGGGGAATTATGCTTATGCGGCAAACCTTGACTTTGGCAATGCACTGGCGCTTGAGACCTTAGCGGAAGGTTATAAAAATGTGATTGCAGTCAAGAAGGAGAATTTGAACCGCCAACTGGGCAAAGATCTCAAAGCGGCTGTTGAATCCAAAGAATTTTATACTGCTATTACAAAGAAAGGAAGCAAATTTAAAGATTTCCAGAAACCGCAGTGGTGGGTGGAAAAATATGAGAAATAAATGACGAGAAAGGGTGGAAAACGTGATTGAGTTAAAGAATATTGATGTGGCATTCGGAGAGAAAGGCCATTTGTTTAAGGCGGTAGATGATGTAAGTCTTACCATTGAAAAGGGAGAGGTTTTTGGTATCGTCGGACCGAGCGGTGCCGGAAAGAGCACATTGGTTCGTGTCATCAATCTTTTGCAGCGTCCTACAAAAGGGCAGGTGCTGATTGAAGGACAGGACATTACCAGACTAAACCGAAAGGAATTGAGAAATGTTCGCTTGAATATCGGAATGATTTTTCAGCACTTTAATTTGATCAGCGGTTCCACAATTGCAGAAAATGTTGCATTTTCTTTGTATGCAAATCACTATCCAAAGGATAAGATTCAGCAGAGAGTCAAGGAACTTCTGGAGCTGGTGCATCTTCCGGAAAAGGCGGATGCATATCCTGCCAATTTAAGTGGGGGGCAGAAGCAGAGGGTTGCCATTGCAAGAGCTCTCGCAAACAACCCGGAAATTCTTCTCTGTGATGAAGCAACCTCGGCATTGGATCTTGAGAATACAGAAGAAATTGTTTCATTATTAAAAGAAATTAATGAAAAAACAAATATTACCATTGTGTTTATTACCCATGAAATGGAAGTTGCAAAAAAATTATTTGACCGTATTGCATTTATGGAACAAGGGAAACTAAAAGAGGTAACGGATATTTATAGCGCTTTCACAGAACCGAAATCCGATATTGCAAAAAGTTTAGTAGACAGAGTTCTCAATGTGAATGTGCCGGAAGCATTAATGGTGAAGGAGGATGAGGAATTACTTCGTCTGAGTTATACAGGGGACGATTCCTATGATCCGGTCATCAGCATGGCATCGAAAAATTATAATATTACCATGGATATTATCAATGGAAAAGTAGATGATATTCATAACAAACCTTTTGGAATGTTGGTTGTGATTCTTAGAGGAGAGGCAGAGGAACGTGCCAGAGCTTTAGATTATATTGAGAAAAATGTTTATAAGCTGGAGAAATTGGGAGGAAATGAACATGAGTGAGACGTTTGAAATCATAGAATCAGAATTTGCGCAGGCATCCTTTGAGACCTTTCAAATGGTGTTGATTGCCATGGTTGCCGCCGCAGTGCTTGGAACAGTGCTTGGATTAATTTTACATTTAACATCCAATCCGCTGTTTTATAAAAACCGGGTGATCAATGGAATTGCGGGAACAATTATTAATATTATCCGCTCTATGCCGTTTATCATTCTGATCATTGTATTGATTCCGGTGACCAGGATTGTTGTGGGAACTTCCATTGGCGCTCTTGCTGCATCCGTTTCCCTGTCCATCGCATCCATTGCATTTTTTGCCAGATTGGTTGAGGGTGCATTTAGTGAAGTGGATAAGGGAGTCATTGAAGCGGCGGTTGCTTCCGGGGCAAGTACCTGGCTTATTATCCGAAAAGTATTGTTTGTGGAGGCAACTCCGGGATTAATTCGCGCTTTGACTGTTACCTTTGTAAGCATTATCGGATACTCTGCAATGGCAGGTGCAGTCGGAGGCGGAGGAATCGGAAATCTTGCAATTATGTACGGATATAATCGTTACCAGACGGGAGTTTTACTTTTTACGGTCGTAGTGCTAATTGTTATCGTGCAGCTGGGACAATGGATTGGAGATAAAATTGCAATGGCATTTACCAGAAAATAAAGGAAGAATGACCATGGAAGAATTATTAAACTTAATAGAAGATCCCGAACGTGTGATTTTAGATCAGATAGAGGAAGTATATTTGACAGATAGTTTAGGGCGAATGAAAGGATCGGCAGGAGCGCTGGTTTTTGCGAAAACAACAGAGGAAGTAAGCAGGGTTATGAAGTTTGCCTTTGAACATAATATTCCGGTGACTCCAAGAGGAGCCGGAACCAATTTGGTCGGTTCCACGGTACCGGAAGAAGGCGCCATTGTGTTAGATCTATCTAAGATGAACCGAATTCTTGAGATTGATCAGGAGACAATGACGGCAACTGTGGAGCCGGGAGTGGTTCTTAGTGATTTTCAGAGTGAGGTGGAGAAGCTGGGGCTCTTTTATCCTCCGGATCCGGGAGAAAAAAAGGCAACCATTGGCGGAAATATCAGTACCAATGCTGGTGGTATGCGAGCGGTAAAATATGGGGTTACCAGAGATTATGTCCGAAGTCTTGAAGTTGTGCTGCCCAACGGAGAGATCATGAAGGTCGGAACCAAAACAGTCAAGGATAGTTCCGGACTTGCGTTGAAGCAGCTTTTCATTGGATCAGAAGGAACACTGGGGATTATTACAAAAGCTGTTTTGAAATTAATCATAAAGCCGTCGGTATCCGTAGGAGTGTTATTGCCTTTTGAAGATTTAAAAAGCGGAATCGGTGGAGTTTTCCATGTGATTCGTGGAAATGTAGATCCTACTGCCATTGAGTTCGTGGAGAGAACGGTGATTTCTTTGGGAGAAGATTATACTGGACTGTCCTTTCCTTATCCCAATGCAGGCGCTTATCTGATTTTGACATTAGATGGGGAGGATCTGAGCGAGATCAGTCACAGAATTGACAGGCTGAGAAAGATTGCGGTAGACTGCCATGCTATGGATGTGCTTGTGTTGGAAGATCAAAAAATCGTGGATACGGTCTGGACGATCCGGGGATGCCTTGTGAAAGCAGTGGAAGCAAAATCTGAACAAATTCCGGTGGATATTGTGGTTCCGATCAATCAATCTGCAAAATTTATTGAATATGTACATATGGTGGAGCAAGAGACCGGAGTTTCTATGATAAGTTTCGGGCACGCAGGAGACGGCAATGTCCATCTTTGTGTCATTCGGGGAGACCGCAGTGCAAAAGAGTGGGACCATTTAAGCAGAATTGTTTTGAAAAAAATTTATGATAAGAGTCATGAACTTGGAGGTTTGACTTCCGGAGAACATGGCATTGGTCTGAGCAAAAAAACATATTTTTTGAGAGCGATGGAACAAACCAATCTTCAGGCAATGCAAAGTATTAAGAAAGCGCTGGATCCGAAAAATTTATTAAATCCGAAAAAAGTATTTCAAGAATAAATAATTTCTTTTCTTCTGGACAAACTAAGCTTATAAAATTGTTTAGAAGAAAAGGAGAAGTTAATATGAAAAAAACAATTTTGACAATGTGCGTTGTAATGACGTTTGTTTTTGGCACGTCTGTTGTATTTACCGGATGTCGGAACAAAAACGATGATAACAAGGCGACGACAGAGGGAACTTCAGAAAATGCCTCTGCAAGTACCGACGAAGACAGTGTGGCAGATGATGCCGCAGATGCGGTGGATGATGTAGCAGATGGTGCGGCAGATGCAGTAGATGATGTAGCGAACGGTGCGGCAGACGCAGTGGACGATGTGGCAAATGGTTTTGACAATTACGATGATGCTCATGATTATCTGTTAAATCGTCTGGGAAAAGACAATAAAAACGCAAAATATGAAGTGCGCAATGAAACAAAGGATACGAAAGAATATCGAGATGGTGCAAAAGGATATCATTTTGAGATCTATGACACATCAGATGATTCCGGTAAAAAATATGGAGATTTCTATGTAGATAAAGATACAGGAAAAATTTACCGCAAAGATACCAAAACAAAAAAAGTAACAGAATATAAGTCCAATTCAAAATAATACTATGGTTGGAGAGAAAAAGTGCAGGAAAATTTTATTCCTGCGCTTTTTTTAATGCATTTTTAATTGCCTGTTTTAATATGGTATTGGTGTACTGATTTTGATTTCCGAATTTAAGTTCGTCGACACTGTCAACCTTTGGAAGCTGTTCATTGATTTGGGTGAGAGATGGCTCGATCAGAGGATACATTGTTTTGACTGTTTTACTTAAATGTTTCAAGGAAGCAGATTGTGCTTTGCCGTCTTTGACGGTGACTTGAAGCTCCAGCTCGTTTTCACCTAATTGAAGAGGTGAAGAATAGACTCCTTCTATGTAACCGGATGTTTCTTTTGCTGCTTCTTTTTTATCAGACGGCATAAACATAAAAATCAGTAGTAATATCAACAGGATTCCAAGCAGAATAAAAATCCCGGTGTAAATAAGTTCCCTGGCTTTGAAGACGACAATTTTCGTTTTTGATGACATGGCTTCCTCCTAAAAAGATTCTATTATAATATATGTTGTTTTTGGAAGAAATAGAACCTGAAATGGGTTGTATTGCATTCAGGTGTTCCAAATGTTATATTTGAAGAAAAAGGGGGAAAGCATGGCATTACAATTTATTTTAGGACCGGCGAGATCCGGAAAAACCAGTTATATTTTTGAACGAATGATTGAGGAATCTATGAAACACGAAGACCAGGATTTTTTTCTGATTGTACCGGATCAGTCAACATTAACTGCTCAAAGTGAATTGGTAAAAAGACATCCCAGACACGGAACCTTTCAGATCGATGTGGTAGGATTTTTTCGTTTGGCTTATAGGGTATTTGAGGAATTATCCTATGTACCCAAGGATCTTTTGGAAGATGAAGGAAAGTCCATGGTGATTAGAAAAGTGATGGAGCAGAGAAAAAAACAACTGAAAGTTTTTGGCTCCAGCATGAAAAAGCAGGGATTTATTGATGAATTAAAATCTTTTTTTGCCGAAATTTATCAGTATGATATTTCCAAGGAAGCGCTGCAGCAGGTTACTGAGCAAATACAGCAGGAAGGACTGCGTGCAAAAATGCAGGATCTTTTGTTGATTATGCAGGGATTTGAAGAATATATTAAAGATCGTTATTTAATTTCGGAGCAGCTGTTGGATGTTCTTGCAGATAAGATTCAAATATCTGAAAAATTAAACCATGCAGTATTTTATTTGGATGGATTTACGGGCTTTACTCCTATTCAGAGAAAAGTCATTGAAAAATTACTGCGTATTGCAGATAAGGTATATGTATCACTGACGCTGGATATAGGGGCTTTCAAGACACCATATCGAGAATACGAACTGTTTGCTATGCCGAAAAAAGAACGACAGGAATTAATTTCTCTTGCACAAAGCGCAGGAACAGAAGTTCTTCCGGATATTGTCTGCGAGCCGGATGAAAGAGATTCCAAAGAGCTGCGTTTTTTAGAACAAAACATCGAGCGTTTTCCTTATGGACAGTATTTAGAAGAACCGGAGGATTTGAAGATTTGCTGCTGTCTAAATCCCAGAGAAGAAAGCCGTATGGCTGCAAATCGAATTGAGACATTGGTTCGGTCAGGACGTTATCGCTATCAGGACATTGTAGTTTTAACAGCAGATATGCAGGATTATCAAAGTCAACTGGAAAAAAGTTTTGAAGATCTTCACATTCCTTACTTTGTGGATGCCAATCGAAAACTGCTCAACCATCCATGCATTGAAACGATTCTGTCTGCTTTAAAGATGATTCAAATGGATTTTTCTTATGATATGGTGTTTCGCTATTTAAAATCCGGCTTTTCATGCTTGTCTTTGGAAGAGGCAGACTTTCTGGAAAATTATGTGGTGGCGCTTGGAATTCGCGGATTTGCCAGATGGAATCGTCCGTTTACTTCCAAAGCATTTACGGAAGAAGAGACAGCGCTGGCGGAAACTTTAAGACAGCGTTTTATGGAAGAAGTGAAACCTTTAAAAACGGGTCTGAAACGGAGAAACAGTACCGTTTTAAAGAAGGTTATCTGCCTGTATGAATTTTTAGAACAAATAGATGTTTATGGAAAAATGAAAGTGCAGCAGGAAGTTTTTTTGGAGAGAGGAGATCTTCTTCAGGCAAGTACTTATAGCAAGGTCTACGACCAGGTTTTAGATTTGATGGAACAGATGGCAGATATTCTGGGAGAAGAGAAGCTTTCTTACGATGATTTCTTTTCTGTTTTGGAAAGCGGTCTGGAAGAAATGGAAATGGGAGTGATTCCGCCCAGCCTGGATCAGGTGGTCATTGGCGATGTAAAGCGAACGAGAACTCAGGGAGTCAAGGTATTATTTTTTCTTGGCGTAAATGAAGGAATGGTTCCGGCAGTCAGCGAAGGAGGAGGGGTTATGAACGATCGTCAAAGGGAAATCCTAGGCGATTATGGATTGAATTTAGCGCCCGGGTTGAGGCAGTCGGCCTATATGGAACAGTTTTATTTATATTTGGCAGTTTCCAAGCCGTCGGATCAATTGTATTTATCTTACAGTCGAATGAGCGCCGCCGGAGAGCAAAGACGTCCTTCTTATTTCATTGAACGATTTCGGAAAATTTTTCCAAAGCTAAAGGTGATGGGAGAATCAGAAATGGAAAATACAGGATACACTGTGGAGGAAGCGCTGGAACAGATGATTGCATGTCTTCAATCGGATTTGCAGGGAGATAACTTCTCATGGATGCAAAGTCTTTATTTTGCGCTGAAAGACTTTAAACCAGTGGCAGATTATGTGGATGCGAAGTTTTATAAAAATGAAGCGGCGCCTCTGAGTGTGGATTTGATACACTGTCTTTATGGCGATGTATTGTCCGGAAGTGTGACAAGGATGGAGCAGTTTGCGGGATGCGCATTTGCACATTTTATGCAGTATGGACTGAAGCTTCGGGAGCGACTGGTATATGAAATTCTTCCGGCAGATATGGGACAGATTTTTCATAAAACGATGGAGTTTGTGGGGAAACGTACGGATTGGAAATTTGCGGATGATGATTCCAGAGATGCTTTTGTATGTCAGGTGGTAGAGGACGCGGTATCGGAAGTTCAGAAAGAAATCTTTTTTAGTACCAGCCGTAATGAGTATTTACTGGAGCGTATGAAACGGATTTCCAAACGAGCGGTATGGGCTATGGAGCAGCATATTTTAAGAGGAGATTTTACACCGGAAGAGTATGAGATTGCTTTTTCTGAAAGAAATCATTTGGATTCTATGACCTTTTCGCTGGAAAATGGAAAGAAGATGATGTTTTCAGGAGTAGTAGACCGCATGGATAGTATAGAGGACGAAGAAAATAAGTATATTAAAATTTTAGATTACAAATCAGGAAATGTGAAATTTGATTTTGCTAAAATTTTTCACGGTTTGCAGATGCAGCTTGTGATCTATATGAATGCAATGCTGGAGCTTTATGAGAAGAAATCTGGCAAAGCAGTTTACCCGGCAGGGATGTTTTACTTTCATCTGGACGATCCGATTGTGGAAGGAGGAGATCTGAAAGAAACAGAGGAAAATCTGCTGAAAGATATGAAAATGAGCGGTGTGGTGAATGAAGATTTCCATTTGATCCCACAAATGGAACATGCCGGATCGGAAGGATATTTGACGCTTCCGGTTCGTGCGACAAAAAGCGGTTTTGATAAGCGGTCTTCTGTGTTAAATACAAATCAGATGTTAAATCTTGGAACTATGGTACACCAGAAGATTACAGAGCTGGGAAACTCTTTAATGGATGGAAAGATTTCCATTGAACCTTACGAATATAATGGAAGAATGCCTTGTGATTACTGCAGTTTCAGAAACATCTGTGCTTATGAAAATGGTGTTGATCCGGTTAAAAAAATAAAAAAAATATCGCTGGAGGAGGGAAAACATGCCTTGGACAAAAGAACAGAAAAAAGTCATTGAGCAAAGAGATGCAGATATTTTGGTGTCTGCCGCCGCAGGCTCAGGAAAGACAGCCGTGCTGGTCGAGCGTATTATTCAAAAAGTTGTAGACGAAAAACATCCTCTGGATGTGGACCGGCTGCTGGTTGTAACGTTTACCAAAGCAGCAGCCGGAGAGATGAAGGAAAGAATTGCGGCGGCTTTGGATGAAAAAGTCAAGGAAAATCCTCAAAATCAGCACTGTGCCAAACAGTTATCTTTGGTACATAAAGCTCAGATTACGACTATTCACAGCTTTTGTATGAATCTTGTAGAGGATTATTTTTATGTTCTGGGTGTTGATCCGAATATTTCACCGGGTGAGGAGGGACGTCTGTCGGTCCTGCGCAGTGAGATTTTGGATGAAATATTAGAAGAAGCTTATGAGAAAAAGGAGCCGGATTTTATCAATTTCATTGAATCCTATTCTCCGGGGAAAAATGATCAGATCATCAGCGATTATATTTTGAAGCTTTATCAGAATGCAAGAAGTCATGTAGAACCGAAGCGTTGGCTTTTAGAAGCGGAGCAAAATCTTTCGGTATCTTCGTTGGAAGAATTTCAAAAGGCTCCGTTTGTACATGATATTTTTAAAGACGCCAAAAGGTCTTTGAAAAGTGCAGCTCGTATGATTTCCCAGGCGAAAGATTTGGCGCAGCAGGAAAATGGTCCTTATTTTTATCAGAAAACTCTGGAACAGGATGCTGAGAATTTATCAGATCTTCAAAAGACACAAAATTTTCGGGAATTTTGTGAGAAGTTTCTGGAAGTAAAAAAACCAAGATTAAGCGGCAGAAAGAAAAAAACAGATATGATTGATCCTGAGCTGCAGGAGCAATGTAAGAAGCTGCGAGAACGCGCATATGGTCTTATCAGTGAGCTTCACAGCGCTTATTTTTATGCAAAGGAAGACGAGATTTACCGAGAACTCAAACAGATGGGGGCTCCTTTGACCGCTTTGATTCGTTTGACTGAGAACTTTATGGAGCGCTACAGCGAGAAAAAGATCGAAGAAAATATAATGGATTTTGACGATATGGAACATTTTGCTCTCCAATTGTTAATTGATCACTTTGAGGAAGATGGAAGACCGGTGCCAAGCAAAATTGCAGAAGAGAAGTCAGAAGAATATGAAGAAATTTATATTGATGAATATCAGGACAGCAATTATATTCAAGATGCAATCCTTCGAAGCATATCGAGAGAAGCCAGCGGCGGACATAATATGTTTATGGTAGGAGATGTAAAACAAAGCATCTACAGCTTTCGTCTGGCGAAACCGGAGCTTTTTTTGGAAAGATATCATCGGTATCAAAAAGCAGAAGAAGAAGAATACCAGCTGATTGAGCTGCGGAATAATTTCCGAAGCAGAAAAGAGGTCCTGCATTTTGTCAATGATATTTTTTATGAGATTATGCATGAGAGTCTGGGGAACATTGAATATACAAAAAATGTGGCACTGGTGCCCACAATGGAGTTTCCGGACGGATGCGATGCTTTCACTGAGATCCTTTTGTTAGATCAGGAAGTCGTCAGTCAATCAGAGGAAGAGGCGATGATCCTGGAGGCAAGGATGATTGCAGATCGAATTGAGCATATGATCCATGGGGAAAATCCAATGATGATTACAGGAAAGGACGGGGATGGAAATCCATGTCTACGGAAAGCAAGGTACAGCGATATTGTCATCTTGCTACGTTCTATGAAAGGGAATGCAGAGATTCTCCAAAAGGAATTGATGGGTAAGGGAATTCCTGCTTTTGCGAATAGCCAGAAAGGCTATTTTGATACAGTGGAGGTACGTACCATCTTAAGTTTGCTGGCTGTGGTGGATAATGTTTATCAGGATATTGACATGGCGGCGGTACTGAGGTCTCCGATCATCGGAATGTCAGAGGAAGACCTTGGATGGCTGAGAGTAAAAGGAAATGCCTCGTCATTGTATGAGTGCTTAAAAAATACGAAAGAAACTCTGGAGCTATCAGGAAAAACGCTTTCTTTGCTGGAACAGTTCCGTGGGGCAAAGACTTATATGTCTCTTACAGAATTGCTGTGGATGATGTTAGAGCAGACTGGGTATTATTATTATGCAGGAGCAATGCCGCAGGGGAAAAAACGTCAGGGAAATTTGCAGATGCTGGTGGAACAGGCGAAGGCTTTTGAACATCATCAGGTGAAGGGATTGTTTCATTTTATACGGTTTATAGAGCAGTGCAAAGAATACGATATGGATTTTGGAGAGGCAAATATGATAGGGGAGAATGAAGATCTCGTGCATATTTCCAGCATACATAAGAGTAAGGGACTGGAGTACCCGATTGTATTTGTTTCAAAGCTCCATCAGAAATTTAATTTGCAGGACAGCAAGGGAAGTATCATTTTCCATGGAGACTACTTTATCGGTGCAGACAGGATCGATCCTGTTCACAGAAGAAAACAGACGACCATTCTAAAAAGTATGATTAGCCGTCAAATGAAAAAAGATGCGTTGGGAGAAGAGCTTCGTGTGCTTTATGTGGCGATGACCCGTGCGAAAGAAAAGTTGATCCTTACAGGAATCCGAAAGGAAGAAATTCACTGGGAAGATTCTCGCAGGGCAGAATATGCGGATTTGATTTCAGCTGGTTCTTATTTGGATTGGATTTTAAGAATTCTTCCGCGAGTGCCCAAAAATGATTTTCGGCTGAAAATTTGGACATTGGAAGATTTTGCATGGGAAAATGCCGCAAAAGAACTGCAGACAGAGATGGATCGGGAAATTTTTCTGCAGAGACTATACCATCAAATTCCAGAGGAGGAAGTGGAACGGCGAAAAGAAGTATTTTCTTACGAATATCGGAATCAGGCGGAGACGAAGGGGCAATTGAAGTATTCTGTTTCGGAAATCAAACGTATGAGCCAGATGTTTGATACGGAAGAATCTATCCATCGAAAGGATGAGAGAGAAGAAGAGAGAAGAATTCCTGAATTTGTCAAGCCAAAAAAAGAATTTTCTGCAGTTTTTAAGGGTACGGCGGTGCACAAAGTTTTAGAGCTTCTGGATTTTTCCAAAACTTATACGATGAAAAGTCTGAATGAACAGATTGCGGTCTGGTGCAGCGAAGGGAAATTGAAAAAAGAATATGAAAAGATGATTTATCGAAAAGAAATTCTTTTATTTTTACAATCTGATTTAGGGAAACGAATCCGTAAGGCAGCCATTTGCGATAAGGTATTTCAGGAACAGCAGTTTGTATTGGGAGTGCCGTTTTCCAAGCTTCACAAAGGGGGACATGAGAATTCTTATGTGGTCGTTCAGGGAATCATAGATCTTTACTTTGAAGAGGACGGAGAACTTGTTTTAGTAGACTATAAAACAGATCGGGTACCGAACGAAGGTGGAAAAGATCTTCTGAAAAAGAGATATGAAGTGCAGCTTCGTGCCTATCAGCAGGCATTGGAGCAGGTGACGGAGAAAAAAGTCAAGGAAGTCATTATCTATTCTTTGGCATTGGGGCAAAGTATCCTGATTTAGTTGCTGAAATTTTATGAATATTTAACAAAATCTCATGGTTTCTTAAGAAAGAAAACACAGGATTGTTACAACTTTCTGGTATACTAGATACTATCAGAAAGGAGGATACCTACATGGAACAAAAACAATTACCGACAGTGGAAGAACTAATGAAAAAAAGTATTACGTTTGCCTTGGCGGCAACATTGATTGCAGGTACATCCAATATTTCATCCATAAAAGATAAGATTCGTGTCAAAGAAAGCCGGCGTGGAACCATTGTCATACAGGCGAATGAATGATTCTGATTTTTTTGGATATGCTAAGAGAGAACATACTTAGCAAATCAAGAAAGGATGATACAGTTATGGCAAAGGAAAAAGAATTTATAGAGAAGTCCTTTGAAGAAATGGACGAGACAGAGCGGCTGAAATATGAGGTCGCGGTGGAACTCGGACTTGCAGATCGGATTAAGGAAGGCGGCTGGCAGTCTTTGTCTGCCAGTGAAACCGGCAAGATCGGGGGAATTATGAACCAAAAAATGAAAGATCAGAATAGAGATTCATGACAGAAAAAGAACCGGTATCCCAAAGTGGATATTGGTTCTTTTTGTGATAGGGATGAGTCGAAGTCTGGGCTTGCCCGAGACTGGCAACCCTTACAATCCCGGAATGTGTCTTTTTGCACTTTCGGTGATTCTTCTTTGCTTTTGCGAGAAACATTGTTATAATGAGTGCATAAAGTCGAAAAGAGGAATCAGGATGATAACGAGAAAAGAATTTGAACAGGCGTTGTCAGAACGTCAGACCAGAGTGGTGCGGGAACGGTTAAAAAAAGGTCGGGCAGCCATTGCGGGACTTGGAGGATTGGGATCGAATATAGCGCTGATGCTTGCAAGGACCGGAATTGAAAGGCTGTTTCTAGTGGATTTTGATTTTGTGGATATTTCAAATTTAAATCGTCAGGCGTATACCATAGATCAGATTGGCATGGCGAAGACAGAGGCTTTAAAGGGGTTGATTCATAAGATCAATCCGTGGATGGAAGTAGAAGTCTATCAGGGAAAGATTACAAAGGAAAATGTAAAAGAACTGTTTGGAGGAGAGTCAATTTTGTGTGAGGCTCTGGATGATGCTTTTGCGAAAACAGAACTCATTGAGACGGCATTGATCGAGCTACCTGATATCAAGATTATTTCCGGAAACGGTATGGCGGGAACTTATAGCTCCAATTTAATTCAAACGCGGCGAGCGATGAAACGTCTTTATGTGTGCGGAGATGAAACCCATGGAATTTCTAAGGAGGAATCGTTGACTTCTGCGAGGGTTTCCATCTGTGCTGGACATGAGGCAAATATGGCAATTCGATTAATGTTGGGAGAGGAAGATGTCTAATATGGAAGGAAAACATTTGATTGCGGTTACAAATCGTCATTTATGCAAGCAGCCGTTTCTGGATGTGATAAAAAATCTGACGAGGCGGGATTTAAAGACCATTGTTTTGAGGGAAAAAGATCTGACGGAGGAAGAATATCTTAAGCTTGCCGGACAATGCAAAGAAATATGTGAGGAAACAGGAGCGTCCCTGACCCTTCATAATTTTGTAAATGCAGCCAGAACTTTAAAAATTGATCGAATACATCTCCCATTTCCTATGTTTTTAAAGGAAGCGGGGAATCTGGATGACTTTACCTCGGTCAGTACATCCATTCATAAACCGGAGGAGGCAAAAAAAGCACAGGATTTAGGAGCGGATTTTGTTTTTGCAGGTCATGTTTTTGTCACAGACTGCAAAAAGGGGCTGAAACCCAGAGGGCTTGATTTTTTAAGGCAAACTGTAGAATGTGCAGAGATACCGGTCTATGGAATTGGAGGAATTCATAGAGAAAACATGGATCAGATTATGGAAACCGGAGCGGCAGGAGCGTGTATGATGTCTGAGTTTATGAAGTTGTCTGTTTAAGGTGGACTTATTTTTTGTGTTTTGATATGATAAAGAGAAATATGAAAACACGAATTTTAGTAAGCAGGAGAAAGTGATGAAATTTACAGAAAACTTAACAAAACCAATCTCAAAAATTTTAAAATTTCTTCTTCGCAGGCTTGTGTTTGTGGCAGTTGCCATTGTTTTGCAGATTGTTTGGATGACATATCTGTTCATGGTAATTGGAGAATATTCAAAGCTGATTGAGTGGATTTTCCGAATTGGTGCCATTTTGCTGGTTGTGTATATTGCCAACAAAGATGACAATCCTGCATATAAGCTGGCATGGACAATCCCGATTTTAATTTTTCCGATTTTCGGGGCTGTGCTTTATCTGATGCTTGGTGATAAGCAGCCGTCAAGAAAATTGAGACATGCCCTGGAAGAGTCCATTGAAGATACGCAGTTTTTATTGGGACAGGATTACAGCGTGATGGAGAATCTGGAAAAAGAAGATTTTCAGGTGGCAGGTCAGGCAAAATACATTGACCGATATGGAGGATATCCGATTTATCAAAATTCAGATGCCCAATATTATCCATCTGGAGAAGCAATGTTTGAGGAGCTTCTGGAAGATTTAAAGAAGGCAAAGCATTATATTTTTATGGAATTTTTCATTGTAGCCCGTGGGTATATGTGGGATACGATTCTGGAGATTTTGAAGGAGCGGGTCGATGACGGAGTGGAAGTCCGTTTCATGTATGATGACGTGGGATGTGTTGATCTTCTGCCTTATAAATATTATAAAGAACTGGAAAAGTACGGAATTATGGCAATGGCATTCAATCCGATCAAACCGTTGGTTTCTACGGCGTGGAATAATCGAGATCATCGAAAGGTCATTGTGATTGACGGTCACACGGCATACACAGGCGGACTCAATTTAGCGGATGAATATATCAATCGTATCGAGCGTTTTGGTTATTGGAAGGACGCCGGACTTCGGGTGACCGGAGATGCGGTTTGGAATTTTACCGTGATGTTTTTACAGGTTTGGAATGCTCTGCGAAAAACCGATGAAGGATATGGTGCGTTTCTGCCTCATAAACATTACGACGAAGCCTTTGTGGGAAAGGGATATATCCAGCCTTATGCGGATAACCCTCTGGACCATGAAATCGTTGGTGAAAATGTTTATTTGAATATCATTAACACTGCAAACCATTATGTTTATATTTATACACCGTATTTAATTATTGATAATGAGATGATGACAGCGTTGTGTCTGGCTGCCAAGCGCGGGGTGGATGTAAGAATTGTGACACCGGAGATTCCAGATAAGAAAGCAGTATTCTGGCTGACACAGTCTTATTACGGTCAGCTTGTAGATGCAGGGATTACAATTTATCAGTATACGCCGGGCTTTATTCATGCAAAGTGCTTTGTCAGTGATGATAAGGTAGCCACAGTAGGAACCATCAATATGGATTTTCGCAGCCTGTATCTTCATTTTGAAAACGGTGTTTTTCTCTACAAGAATGATGTGGTGGAACAGATGAAAAAGGATATGCTAAATACATTTGAGATCAGCCGGCATATTACAAGACAGATGTGCCGGGGAAATCTTGGAAAAACTTTGGTTCAAAGTATCTTAAGACTTCTGGCTCCGCTGCTTTAGAAAGGAAAACAATGGAAAGTTATAAGAATTTTGCCAGAGTATATGATGAATTTATGGATCAGACGCCCTATGATACATGGTTTTGGAACCTTCAAACGGTTTTTTCGCGGTTTCTGGTTCCCAAAAAGGGAAAGATTTTAGATCTGGGATGCGGAACCGGTAAGATGTCCCGCCGACTCAGCCGCGCTGGATTTGAGGTGACAGCAGTGGACTGTTCGGCACAAATGCTGGAAATTGCCGCCAATGCATCAGCAGATCCCGTTTTATATGTGATGCAGGATATGGTATCCTTGGAAGTGCCGGAGAAAATGGATGCCGCCATTAGTATCTGTGACTGTTTGAATTATATTTTGGATGAAAAAGATTTGCGGGAAGTTTTTAAGCGGGTTAGAAATTCACTGAAGGATGGAGGAATCTTTCTGTTTGATATGAATACTCGTTTTAAATACGAACAGATTTTAGCCTGCAATACCTTTGCGGAGGATCGAGAAGATGCAAGCTTTATTTGGGAGAATTTCTATGATGAAGAAGAACGAATAAACGAGTATCAACTGAGTCTTTTCATAAAAAACGAGAGGGGTACTTATGATAAGTTTCAGGAATTGCATCTTCAGAAGGCATACGATACTCAGGAAATTTGCCAGATGCTTTTGGAGAACGGATTTGTTTCCGCAGAAGTTTTGGATGCAGAAACAATGAGAGAACTGGTGGAGGAAACAGAACGTTGCTATTTCATTGCACAGGCTTGTACAAAATAGAATGTAAATTTAGGAAGGAAATATTATGAGTGATTATATTATCAGAGGAACAGCGGCTCAGGACCAGATTCGTTTTTTTGCCGCCTGCACAAAGGACGTTGTGGAGAATGCGAGACAGAAGCACAATACCAGCCCGGTTGCCACTGCAGCATTGGGAAGATTGTTGACAGCCGGAGCAATGATGGGGAGTATGTGCAAAAATGACAGCGATGTGATTACACTGCAGATTCAGTGCAGCGGACCGATTGGAGGGCTTACCGTTACTTCAGATTCCAAGGCGAACGTGAAAGGATATGTCAATCATCCGGAAATTATGCTTCCGCCAAGCAAAGAGGGCAAGCTGGATGTGGGAAAGGCGCTGGATTTGGGCGTTTTGACTGTAATCAAAGATATTGGACTAAAGGAGCCTTATTCCGGGCAGACGCATTTGGTGTCCGGAGAAATTGCCGAGGATTTAACTTATTATTTTGCAGCCAGTGAACAGATTCCTACTTCGGTAGCATTGGGCGTTTTGATGAATAAAGATAATACTGTGCGGCAGGCAGGAGGATTTATCATTCAGATGATGCCTTTTGCAGAGGAGAAAACGATCAGCGAGCTGGAGAAAAAGATTGCGAAATTTCAGTCTGTAACGGCAGCGCTGGAAAAGGAACATACTCCGGAAAAGATGATGGAAGAGCTTTTAGGGGATCTGGGAATGAAGATTTATGATACAATGCCTACAAAATTCTTCTGTAATTGTTCAAAAGAACGGGTAGAACAGGCTGTGATCAGCGTAGGGAAAGAAGAAATTCAGTCTATGATTGATGATGGGGAGCCTATTGAAGTAAATTGTCATTTTTGTAATACGCAGTATCATTACAGCGTAGAAGACTTAAGGAGAATGCTGAAAGAAGCAGTACATTAAGCTTTAGTGGAGGGAAGGTGTGAAGGTATGAAAAAGATCGTTGTAATTTTTTTGATTCTTTTATTTGGAATGACGACAATTCCTATCGGGGCATCTGAGCAGACTAAAACAGCAGATGATATTGAGGCTGCATACAGCGGACATACATTTCAAAGAGGGGCAGACAAGGTTTATACTTTATCAGCGACAAAAAGGCAGGACAATGGAGAGATTGATCTGCCTAAAACACAGACACTGACGCTTACAGTAAAGAATGGGGCGAAAATAGATCTAACGGGAATACGGGCAGAAATGAAGAGCGATGCCGGAAAAAAAGATCTTCGGCTGACAGTATCGTCATCTTCTCAAAAGGCAGAAATTCGGATTAATTTTTCAAATTCCAGAGTGTCTACATCTTTAAACATGACAGATGAGATTTTCATATATAATAAACAAAATCAGAAAATCAAAAGTTTGTTTTTTGCCTATGATACTCCGTATTACGAGGACGAACATCATGATGGATTTAATTCTTTGAATGATTGGTCCGGCACATGGGGTTCATCGGAGGGAGAAGCCTTCCGCAGTTTGGGACGACTGGACATATATCAGACCAGTGGAGTTTTGACGTATACATATCGGGCAAAAGGAAAACAGGGCGTAAAGGCATTTCATTTGAATCCAGAGGGGAATTTTACTTTTTTAAATGGAAAAACAGAATGGACTAAGATCAATCATAAAGCGGGAGCTGTAAACAGGATTCAAATAAAATGCAAATCTTCTTATCTTGCTCAGATGAAAAAGGATTTGATTTATTATTTGGGAAAATATCAACAAACTACGATACAGTATGTATTTGATGATATTGTGGTGGAATATGCAGATGGATGTTATATTGGCGGTGCGCTGGATCCGATTTTCCTTGGACATCAGGCGACGGTAAAAATTCTTGAGAAACCTTCTCTGAAAACTACCAGCCGAAACACAACCTCAGTGAAATTAAAGTGGAAAAAGCTCGGAGGAGTCAGTGGGTATCGTATTTACCGCTCCAAAAAGAAAAATTCAGGATATAAAAAGATAAAGACGGTTTCTTCCCAATATACATCCTATCGAGACAAAAAAAGGAAATCTGCGGCGGTCTATTACTATAAAATATGTCCATATCGTAAGATTTCATATAAGACAACCTCCGGCAAAACAAAGAACATCACAATTTACGGCAACTATTCTTCAGCACATAAATCCGGTACAAGACCGAAGAAAGCGGCTTTTCGAATGAAAAAGCATGGGAGAAGATTGCAAATTATAAATAAGAAAATAAAGGGCTGTACCGGATACCGCGTCTATATGAAGCGGGGGAAACGGGGAAAATATAAAAGAATAAAACAGATGAAAGGTTCCGGAAAGCATACTTACCGTACCAAAAAGCTTCAAAGGAAAAAAGTTTATTATGTGAGAATCCGGGCGTATAAACAGATCAGTGGAAAGAAGTATTTTGGAAGTTATTCAAAATCAAAAAAGATTCGAATTTAATTTTTTAGAAACAAGGAATCAAAGAAAGGGCGCTGCTGCAAAAGTAAATGATGCATCTATTTTTGCAGTAGCGCCCTTTACAATATTTTAAGGCTTGCGTCTCTCAAAATCAAAAAAAGGGAAACAAAAGCTCTGGCGGACTTGTCCGCTCTGTTATTCGGCAGCGTTCGCTGCAAATTCTTTTGTTACAGTCTTTGCCGGCGTTTCATCGTTATGATCAGCGGTAATGTTGATGGAAACGTAATCTCTGTCTTCTTCTGATGGTTCTGGAAAGATATCTTCGTCATCAAAAGGTTCGTCGTCAAATGATTCATCATCAAAATCATCATCAAGGTTGCTGCCGGAAATTACTTCTTTGAGTTTCTTTAGAATTGCTTTGATTTGATCGCGGGCAATATAAGTAACTGTGGCAACAGTAGCTACGATTGTAGCCAGTTTGCAAAGATCTTTAAATGCTTTTTTCATAAAAAGACTCCTTTCCTTTTTCTTCTTTCATTTTATAATGAAACTCAAAAAAATGCAATGCGGGATTGACAAAATAAAATTTCGTGATAAAATCAATATATAAAATAATTTTCTGCACCGCAAGAAAGGAGGACGATGTGAAGCGATTATGTGCAAAAGCGGCACTGGAGCTGGTGCCGGATCAAGGAGTTATAGGGCTTGGAGGCGGAGAAACCATAGGGTATCTTGCAGAATATATAAAAGAGAAAAAACCTTCCATTCAAGTGGTGACACCGTCAAAAGAAACAGCTGAAACTTGTCGAAAATTGGAGCTTCCTGTGATTGAAACAGTGCAGGTGAAAAAATTGGAGATTGCATTTGACGGCTGCGATCAAATAGACAGGCAGTTGAATGCTTATAAGAGCGGAGGCGGAATTCATACTTTGGAAAAAATCATTGCCAGAATGTCCGAGGAATATGTGCTGTTGGTGGATGAAACAAAGGTGTGTGAAACTTTAGGAAACGAAATTCCAATTGTGTTGGAGATTGTACCGGAAGCAATTCAATATGTGACCGCACAGGCAGAGACAATGGGAGCTTCGGTGAAAATACGAGATCGCCATTTGCTGGAACTTTATTTCAGGGAGTTGCCGGATCTGGAAACATTAGATTGTCAATTGAAGCAGATCACAGGTGTTATTGAGACTTCGCTTTTTTATCAAGTTGCAACTGGGGCGTTGGCTGCGGGAAAAGATGGAATCAGAAAATTAACGAGAAGAAAATAAAATCATTGCGTGAATAGGAGATGAAGTGGAATGAGCACATGGGGAATCTTGGGATGCGGAACCATTGCAAATGAAATGGGAGCAGCATTTCAAAAAATGGGAAAAGAAATTTATGGAATTTGTAATCGGACGTTAGAAAAAGCAGAAAAATACGCGAAAACATACGGAGTAAAGCATGTTTTTTCTAGCTATGAGGATATGCTTGCAGATGAGGCGATTGATATTATTTATATTGCTACACCGCACAGTATGCATTATGAAAACATGAAAGAGGCTGTATGTGCAGGCAAACATGTGCTGTGTGAAAAGGCAATCACTGTGAATGCACAGCAATTAGAGGAGGTTCTTAAACTGGCAGAGGAACATCATGTGATTGTGCGGGAAGCTATGACAATCTCACATATGCCATTGTACCGGAAATTAAAAGAGAGAATGGAAGAGGGAGCCATTGGAAAGACCAAAATGATTCAGGTAAACTTTGGAAGCAACAAGGGTTATGATTCTTCCAATCGCTTTTTTGCTTTGGAGGCAGCGGGTGGAGCTTTGCTGGATATTGGAGTTTATGCAACTGCATTTGCAAGAACATTTTTAAGCGAGATGCCAAATACCATTCTTACAACCGTAGAATATCTGGAAACAGGGGCAGATGAGCAGTCCGGAATTCTTATGAAGAATACCAAAGGCGAGATGGTTGTTATGTGTCTGACGCTTCGTGCGAAACAGCCAAAACGGGGCGTGGTTACCGGAGATCAGGGATATATTGAGGTTTATGAGTATCCAAGAGCATGTAAGGCAACGATTACGAATACAGCAACCGGAGAGGTCGAGACTGTGGAAGCAGGAAAAAGTGAGGATGCTCTGCAGTATGAGGTTGAAGCAATGGAGGGAGCTGTTGCGGGAACCCTTCAGGATCACTGCCAGGAGATTACCAGAGATACCATGCGGATTCTCACAAGTATAAAAACACAATGGGGCATGAAATACCCATTTGAGTAAAAAAGAAAATGGAATATTTGTGAATTCATACTTCTTCGCACTGGACGGACCGCGTCCGATAAGGTATACTTAAGGGCAGAGAAGGAGAGGAACAATGATCCAGATTTTTAAGAATTATGAAGGACAAAAAGAATTAAAAGAGCTTGACCATATTGAATTGGAATCATGGGTAATGATTACGGACCCAACGATGAGTGAATTGATGGGAATTTCAGAGTCCTACGATATTGATATGGATGATTTGAAGGCCGCGCTGGATACAGAAGAACGCTCCCGTCTGGAAAATGAGGAAAATTATACAATGATTCTTGTAAATATTCCAGTGGTGGAAGAGGAAGATCATAAGAAATGGTATGAGACGATTCCTCTGGGGATTTTTATTACGAGAAAGATTGTATTTACAGTTTGTCTGGAAGAGACGAATATTTTAAAACAGTTTATCGACGGACTGGTATCTAATTTTTATACCTTTATGAAAACCCGTTTTGTATATCAGATTCTTTATAATAACGCCGCATTATTTCTATACTATCTGCGAGTGATTGATCAGCGGGCAAATCAGGTAGAAGATCTGCTTCACGAAACTTACCGGAATAAAGATTTGATTCAGCTGTATGATTTGGAAAAATGTCTGGTTTATTTTACAACAGCATTGAAATCCAATGAAGTGGTTCTGGAAAAATTACGAAAACATATTGGACTGCGCCATTATGAGGAAGATCAGGAACTTTTGGAGGACGTTATTATAGAGAATAAACAGGCGATGGAGATGACAGATATTTATCATAATATTTTAAGAAGTACGATGTCTTTGTTTGGCTCCATCATTGATAATAATTTGAACCAGGTGATGAAATTTTTAGCAGCAATTACCATCATTTTAGAACTGCCGACCATGATCTCCGGTTTGTATGGAATGAATGTAAATATTGCGGGAATGCCGTTTGCAAGAGATATTTATGGATTTGCAATTATATCGGTGTTTTCATTGATCGTCTGTCTGATTGCAGTGTATATCCTAAAAAAGAAAAATATTTTGTAACAAAGGAAAGCATTATCAGCTTTCCTTTGTTACAATTTGGCAAACATTTCTCTTTTTCGCTGATTATAAAAAAGCCTTGCTTTCCTATCTCGCAAAATACGCACCGAGTGCATGAGAAGAGATCGCTTGGTTTTAATCGGAGAGATGAGACTTCATATGCTTTAATGCATTTTTTTCCAGACGGCTTACTTGCGCCTGAGAGATGCTGATTTCATCGGCAACCTCGGTTTGGGTTTTGCCTTCAAAGAATCGGAGACGAATAATGTGATATTCACGGTCGGAGAGACGGTTCATAGCTTCTTTTAAAGCAATGGATTCCACCCAGAGATCTTCTTTATTCTTCTTATCTTTCACTTGGTCCATCAGATATAAGGTGTCTCCTCCATCCTGATAAACCGGTTCGTATAAGGAGAGAGGTGTTGCAATGGCGTCCAAAGCAAACAAAACATCTTCTTTTTTCATATCAATTTCTTTTGCAATGCGTTCCAAAGAGGGTTCGCAGTTGAGCTTTTTGGTCAGACGTTCTTTCGCGTTCATTGCTTTATAGGCGATATCCCTGAGGGAACGGCTGACACGCATAGTATTATTGTCCCGCAAATATCGTTTGACTTCTCCGATAATCATTGGGACTGCGTAAGTCGAAAATTTGACGTTGAGACTTCGGTCAAAATTGTCAATGGCTTTCATCAGCCCGATACACCCTACTTGAAATAAATCATCTGCATTTTCACTGCTTCCGGAAAAGCGCTGGATGACACTCAGCACCAGTCTTAAATTTCCCTTGATGTATTGTTCCCGTGCTGCCTGATCTCCCTGTTCAATTCGTTCAAATAATGAATCTTTTTCTTCATCGCTCAGGAGCGGAAGAGCAGAAGTGTTTACTCCGCATATTTCAACTTTGTTTAGTGCCATAGTGATTCCTCCATTTGTAAATCATTCTAATAAAATGATGGACAAATTGGACATAGTTTATACGATGAAAAAATTGCCAGAGAAAATTGACTTCTAATTTTTTCGGTGCTATGATATGGGAAGAAAAGGAGATTTAGGCATGAAGAAAATTTTTGCAGCAGTCATGATGATAAGCCTCGTATTTTGTCTGGGAGCGTGCAGTATGCCATGGCAGAAAAAAGAAGAGGAAAAAGAAGAACAAAAACAAGTTGTGGAAGCTTCCAAAGTCAAAGGGAGCATGAAAGGGATGACGCTGAACGTTGGAGTGTCCAATGAGATGGAACCGTTTTCTTATTATGATCCCCAGGAGAAAAGGATTGTGGGATTTGACATTGACATGTTAGAGAAAATCAGCGAATATTTAGGGTTTGAATACAAGCTGCATCCAATGACTGTAACGGAAATGGAAAAGAAAATAAAAAGCAAAGAACTGGATCTTGCAATAGCAGGAATTTCCATTACAGAGGAACGCCAGAAACAGTTTGCATTTACGGATCCCTATTACGAGACATATCTTCAAATTATGATTCATAAAAAAACACTTATTACAGAGCGCAAAGAAATTCAAGGAAAAGTGATCGGCGTGGAAGCAGGCACCTCCAATGCAGAGTATGTGGAAGATTATATGTCAGATCATCAAAATAAAATAAAATATTATACATCGATGAAAGCATTGCTGGAGGATCTGGAAAAAGGCAGGATTGATGCAACGATTTATGATGCTCCCGGAGTAGAAAGATATTTTGAGGAGCATAGGGATCAGACCAATGTCATTGCGCTGGAAGAAAAATTAAATTCAGATGAAAGCAACTATGGAATTATGTTTTCGAAAAATTATCCGTATTTGGACCAATTTAATGTAGCGCTTCAGGTGCTGAATACGGATGGAAGTTATCAGAAAATAAAAGAAACATGGCTCAAATCAGAGGAGTAGAGTGTTTGCCGATCAGAACAGAGCAGTTTATGTATTATCAAAAAAGAATCCAGGATTTTCAAAAATCCGGGATTCTTTTTTGATAACGGTTTGTTTTCAACAGAACGGTCATTGAATGAGCTGTGTTTTAAGCCAAGTCGCTTCTTCGTCGGTTAAGTAAGAATTTACAGTATCATAGACCATCTGTTGATAATCTTTTAAAAGTTTCTTCTCTGCTTCATTTAAAAGAGAAAAGTCAACGCCGTCTAAATCAATGGGAACTGCAGTCAGGGGTTCAAAGGCAAGGAATGTACCATATTGGTTCTTGCGCCATTTTTTACAGTAAAGCATATTTTCTGTTCGGATGCCAAATTTTCCGGGAGTATAAACTCCGGGTTCATCGGTTATGACCATGCCCGGTTCTAAGACAGCATCCAGGGCATCCGGATATGATCTCCAGCGAAAAGCATTGGGACCCTCGTGGACTCCGAGAAAATATCCAACGCCGTGACCTGTACCGCATTGGTAATCTATGCCTTCTTGCCAGAGAGCCTCTCTGGCAAGAATATCAAGATTGCTTCCGCGGCATCCGAAGAGAAATTTTGCATCTGCCAATGTAAGCATAGACTTTAGTACCAGTGTAAAGCAGCGTCGTTCCTCATCGGTAATGGGACCAAGAATAAAAGTTCGGGTTACGTCAGTGGTTCCGCCGTAATACTGTCCGCCGGAGTCAACGAGAAGCATACCTTCCGCCTGTATTTCCATATCAGTTTCCTCTGTAGATTGATAGTGCATCATAGCAGCGTGGGCTTTATAGGCACAGATGGTATCAAAACTTGGACCGGTATAGTCCGGCTGCTTTTTACGTTCAAGTTCCAGTCGATCAGCGATGGAACGTTCTGTCATCGGAACTTTCCCCGCATTGGTTTTGAGCCAGTACATAAATTTAGTCATTGCAACGCCATCGCGGATATGACATTGTTTCAGATGAAAAATCTGCGTATCGTTTTTGATGGCTTTCATAGATTCGACAGGATTTTTTTTATCAATGATTTTACATTTAAACAACCGTTGATAGTGGTCATAGCTGATTTGTTTTGTATCGAGCAAAACGCTGGTATGCTGTTCGTCTAAAAAAGAGGCTGTTTTATCGTAATCCCCAATGGTGATGTGGGAATCTCTCAAATGCCGGAATGTGCCGGCGCTCACGCATTCCCTTCGGAGAAACAAAGAGCATTGCTCTAAAGTGATCCATGCATAGCTGTAAAATAAAGGGGTGCATGCAATATCATCGCCTCTTAGGTTAAAAAGCCATGCAATATCAGGGAGAGATGATAGAAATAAAGCCTGTGCGCCTTCCTGTTGCATAATATTTCTCAGACGTTTTAATTTTGATGCATAAGTCTCGCCGGTATAGCGCAGATCATGTTCATAGATCGGCTGTTTGGACATAGCGGGACGTCCCAATGGTATCCATAATTTTTCTGCCAGAAAATGATGATATTGAAACGTACTATGATGCTTTTTGGAAAGCTTTGCCAATTTTTTCCCATAATCGGCGGAAATAACATTTCCGTTGACGCCGAGAATGTCTGTTTCAGTCAGATGCTGGTCTAAAAATTCCAAAATTGTAGGAACGCCTGCGGTTCCCTGCTTCATCAAGTGAATGTCAGGGGAAAGCTGTTGTTTTGCCTGAGTAAAATATCTGCCGTCGGTCCAAAGCCATGCTTCTTTGGAACTGATAAGCAGCGTTCCTGCCGAACCTGTAAAGCCGGAAATAAATTGACGGCATTTGAAATGATCGTCAACATATTCCGATTGATGGGGGTCTTCACTTGGTATCAGATAATAGGTGATTTGATGTTCGAGCATAACTTTCCGAAGTTCATTTAAATTAGCGTTCATTTTAGAACCCTCCCTTTCACTGAGTACCGATGGAAAAATCCGTCGGATTTCATCCTGCAGTTTCATTATAACGAATCGGGGATCGTTCGTCTAGGAAAAACATGGAGATTGATTTGCACAACATTTCACTCAAAAATTTGTCAAAAACTATGAAAATAATGTATAATCGAAAAGAACAAATGTAAAGATAAAGGAGGATTTTATGAAAAATATGCTTGTTGCCCAGTCAGGAGGACCTTCTGCTGCAATAAATGCGACCATCGCGGGTGTGATTGATGCAGGGATTCAAAGTGATCAGGTAGAACATGTGTATGGCGCTCTTCACGGAATTAAAGGAGTGCTCAACGAAAATTTTGTAAATCTGGATGAGATTTGTAACACAAAAGAAAAAAGAGATTTGTTGGCAATTACTCCGGCAGCCGCACTGGGGTCCTGTCGATGGAAATTAAAAGATCCCAAAGAAAGTGCAGAAGAATTTGAAGAGATTATCCGAATTTTAAGAAAAAATAAAATTGGATATTTTATTTATACCGGAGGAAATGATTCCATGGATACTGTATATAAGCTTTCTGTATATTGTAAAGAACATGGAATTGATGATATTAAAATTATGGGAGCGCCAAAGACGATAGACAATGATCTTGGAGAAACCGATCATTGTCCGGGATTTGGATCAGCGGCAAAATTTATTGCCACTGCGTTTACAGAGATCGGATGCGACTGTTTTGTCTATGATGTGCCGTCTGTAACCATTGTGGAAGTTATGGGACGAAATGCCGGATGGCTGACTGCATCAGCCGCTTTGGCAAGAAATGGCGGGAGAAGAGTTCCGCAGCTGATTTATCTTTGTGAAAAAGCTTTTGAGGAAGAACAGTTTCTAAAAGACATAGAACGAGCTTTGGAAAAAGAAAATAATATTATTGTTGCAGTCAGCGAGGGAGTGAAGGATGCCTCCGGACATTATGTGGGGGAAGAGACCAAATCCGGAAAAGAAGACGCATTCGGACATCAGTATTTATCCGGAATTGGAAAATATCTGGAAGGCTTGGTTGCAGAAAAAATTGGATGCAAGGTCAGATCTGTGGAATTGAATATTCTTCAAAGGTGCGCAGGATATATGCTCAGCGAGACAGACATTATGGAATCAAGAAATTTGGGCGCGTTTGCAGCAGTGAGCGCTATTCGGGGAGAAAGCGGAAAAATGTCTGCGGTAAAAAGAATCTCAAATTATCCATATCAGGTGGAAATTGATCTTGCGGATCTTTCCAAGATTGCCAATTATGAGAAAAAAGTTCCGTTGGAGTGGATTAATGAGGAGGGCAATGATATTACAGAAGAACTTCTGGATTATTTGGAGCCGTTAATTCAGGGAGAAGTAAAGATTCCGTATAAAAATGGAATACCGAAACATTTTGTTTTGTTATAGAAAAGTTTTTGCTTTCCGGAAAGATGGAAATGGACTGTGGAGTTGTCGGATTTCCGGCACTGTCGTCTCAATAGAATAAGCCCTTTTCAGAATTATGAGAAATATCATATTCTGAAAAGGGCTTATTTTGTTGAAAGGGAATTTTTGTCGAACAAACAAAAATCATTCACGGAAATTTATATCACTGCAGAACCAGGACCTTATTGAACCGGCTGACGAAGCTTTTTATTTCGCTGCAGGATAAAATACCGGTTGATTTCAGCACCGATAAAGAACATCATCATACAAAAATAGAGCCAAAATAATGTCAGGAGAATACTGGTCAGACCACCGTACATAATATTATAAATAGAAAAATTATCAAAGTACATGGAAAAGAAAAAAGACAAAACAATCCACGCAATGGAACTGAAAAATGCACCGGGAAGAATTTCTGTAATCTTAAATTTTTCGCTGGGAAGAAACTTAAATAATATAAGAAAAACAATCATAAAAGTAAAAAAAGCCAGTAAAAACCGGATGACGGCAAATACAACATGCTGATTTTCAAGAAGCGGCTGAAAACGGTACAGCTGCACCAACAGTGAGTTACCGAATAACAGAAGAATCATACCGAACAGCACAGCGACTGCCATCAGCCCAATATAGATACTGGAAATAAAGCGAAGAACAAAATAGTTGCGCTTTTCCGGGATCTCATGGATGGTATTCAAACCGGTCATCATGGATAAAATTCCTTTGGATGCAGACCATAATAAAGTTAACACAGTGAAAGACATATACGTTGTTGTGATTTTTCCATTCAGAGAGCGAATAATTGGCACGACCGATGCGCTGTATTGTTCCGGAAGATAGGTTTGGACCAGAGCGATCATGTCGTTGGGAGTAATCGGGAAAAAACGCATCAGGCTTAACAATACAATTAGAAATGGAAAAAATGAGAGAATCGTAAAGAATGCAGCCTGTGCAGAGAAGGCTGTGATATGATCTCTCTGAGCTTTGTCAATGATCGAACCGACCATAGAAATTAATTTTAACATATGAATTACCTCTCAATTTGTTCGTTTATCGTATCATAATTGGTGAAAATATACAAGTTTTCAATGAAAGAATGACGTGTTATAATAACAAGATGCCGGAGTCAAAAGATTATACGTCACATGTCTGCTTGGAAAAGCGGATCTGCCGGCATCAAAATAAATAAAAAATAGAAAGAAGAAAAAAGAATGAATATTTTTATCGGAATTATAATACCCTTTATAGGAACGGCTGCAGGTGCGGCGGGTGTATTTTTCTTAAAAAATGAATTAAGGCCAAAAGTTCAAAAAAGCTTATTGGGATTCGCATCGGGAGTTATGGTGGCGGCGTCTGTCTGGTCACTTTTGATTCCCTCCATGAATATGTCAGAGCATATGGGAAAGCTGTCATTTCTTCCGGCAGCAGCAGGATTTCTCCTTGGTATCTTATTCTTGCTCATTATGGATGAGATCATACCCCATATGCATTTGGATCATAAGGAACCGGAGGGAATGAAAAAGTCTTTGGCGAAATCAACGATGCTGGTGCTTGCGGTGACACTTCATAATATCCCAGAGGGAATGGCAGTGGGCGTGGTATTTGCAGGGGTACTGGCAGGCAATGAGGGAATGACGCTGGCAGGTGCGGCCGCTTTGTCCATCGGAATTGCAATTCAGAATTTTCCAGAGGGAGCAATTATCTCAATGCCGCTTTTAGGAACCGGAATCAGCAAAAGAAAAGCATTTTTCTATGGCGTTTTATCTGGTATTGTGGAGCCCATTGGGGCGGCAGTGACCATTTTGCTAGCCTCCAGAATCGAGCCGGTTCTTCCGTATTTTTTATCTTTTGCGGCAGGAGCCATGATCTATGTTGTGGTGGAAGAATTAATACCGGAATCCGCGCAGGGAGAGCATTCTAATTTTGGAACCATTGGTTTTGCAATGGGATTTGTTCTGATGATGATTTTAGATGTTGCACTGGGATGAAAAAAAGTGTATACTAAACAATAGACATCAAAAAATAAAGGAAGTTTTAAAAAATATAAAAAAATTATAAAAATTTTCTTAAGGAATAAGGTTGACAAACACCGGGATGTTTGTTAGCATAAGAACAGGGCGATGAGTTGTGTTGCCTGGGCAAGAAAAGAAGTTTTCTTGAATCTATTTTACGAGGTGAAGTTGTGCAAATTACAAAGATTGTGAATAATAACATTGTAATTTCAGAAGATCACAGCCATCGTGAAGTAGTGTTAATGGGGAAAGGACTTGGATTTCAGAAACGTAAGGGTGATGAGATTTCAGAAAGTCAGGTTGAGAAGACCTATGTGATGAAAGATCACGGTATGACGGAACGATTTCAGGAAATGGTTGCAGATCTTCCGATCGAACGCGTGAGAGTATGTGATAAGATTATTCAGTATGCAAAGGATACGCTGCAGAAGAATATCAATGATAATATCTACATTTCATTGACAGATCACATTAACTTTGCAATTGAAAGGGTAGAGATGGGAGTTCCGTTTCAGAATCCTTTTCTATGGGAAATCAAGAAATTCTATTATCAGGAATATCTGATTGGAAAAGTTGCCATTGGAATGATTGAGAAAGAATTGAAGGTGACCCTTCCGCAAGATGAGGCTGCGTTTATTGCGCTTCATATTGTAAATGCAGAGCTGGATCTGGATATGAGCGAGATGGTTTCCATGACGAAATTGGTCGATGATATTTTGAAAATTGTTGATGAATATTTTGGAAATCAGTTGGATAAAGAATCGGTCTTCTATGAAAGATTCATTACGCATTTAAAATTTTTTGCACAGCGCATCTATATGGGAAAAGCGATTGAAAGTGATGATACTGAATTTCAGGCAATTATCCGAAGCAAGTACCAGGAATGTGCAGAATGTGTGGAAAAGATTAAACATTATGTAAAAGAAACCTGCAATCATGATATCACGGATGAGGAAATGATGTACTTGACGGTACATATTAAGCGGGTTACTACAAGATAAAAAGTTTATAAGATTCATTATATCAGGATTGTTACTGGTAATGCAGGCTAAACTTGATTTAAATCATAGATTTTCGGAGAAGGAATTCTTCGCGGAATAATTTCGTGAAGTTTTTTTTGGAAGAGATTTTGCGGTTTGAATCAGGTTTTTTTATTTATAAGGAGCTAATAAAGTTCTTATAAAAATATATTTAGCTTATAAAATCTAGAAAAGGAGGAATAAGAAAAATGGTAGGAATTATTCTTGCTACACATGGTGATTTCGCCAAAGGCATTTTGCAGTCCGGCTCCATGATTTTCGGGGATCAGCCAAATGTACAGGCTTGCACGCTGCAGCCAAGCATGGGTCCAGAAGATATCAAAAAGCAAATGGAAGATGCAATTGCCGGGTTTGAAAATCAGGATGAAGTGCTGTTTATGGTTGATTTATGGGGTGGGACTCCATTCAATCAGGCAAATGGATTAATTGCAGGGCATGAGGATAAGTGGGCAATTGTTGCCGGACTGAATCTTCCGATGCTGATTGATGCATATGCGTCTCGCATGACAATGGATACAGCACATGAAGTTGCAGCACAAATTTCCGGAAGTGGAAAAGAAGGTGTAAGAATCTTCCCGGAATCTCTGGAACCGAAGAAAGAAGAGACTGCACCGGCAGCAACAGCAGCACCTCAGGGAGCAATCCCGGAAGGAACAGTATTGGGAGACGGACATATCAAAATCGGGCTTGCTCGTATTGATACTCGTCTGCTTCATGGTCAGGTTGCGACAACCTGGACAAAGATGGTCGGACCGGACCGTATCATTGTCGTATCTGACAGTGTTGCAAAAGATGATCTTCGTAAGAGAATGATCATTGAAGCGGCGCCTCCGGGAGTGAAGGCTCACGTGGTACCGATTCAGAAAATGATCGAGGTATCAAAGGATCCACGCTTTGGAGAAACAAAAGCACTGCTGTTGTTTGAGACTCCGCAGGATGTTTTAAAAGCTGTAGAAGGCGGAGTGGATATTAAAGAAATCAACCTTGGTTCTTTGGCTCATTCCACAGGAAAAGTAGTTGTAACAAAAGCAGTAGCTATGGGAAAAGAAGATGTGGAAACATTTGAGCAGCTGATCGCTAAAGGCATTACATTTAATGTAAGAAAAGTGCCGAGTGACAGTCCTGAGAATATGGATGAGATGCTCAAAAAAGCAAAAGCAGAATTAAATTAGCAGTCGATCTGCACAAAAAATAGAATAGGAGGAATTATAATGTCAATTGTTTCAATGATTTTAATTGTGATAGTTGCTTTCCTGGCTGGTATGGAAGGTGTCATTGATGAATTTCAGTTCCATCAGCCGCTGGTAGCGTGTACATTGATCGGACTTGTGTCCGGACAGCTTGTTCCTTGCATCATTCTTGGAGGAACTCTTCAGATGATCGCACTTGGATGGGCTAATATTGGTGCTGCGGTTGCACCGGATGCCGCTTTGGCTTCTGTAGCTTCCGCAATCATTCTTGTTCTAGGAGGACAGGGAAAAGCCGGTGTTGATACTGCGATCGCAGTTGCAATTCCACTGGCAGTTGCAGGTTTATTCTTGACAATGATCGTTCGTACTCTTTCTGTAATCTGTGTTCATAGAATGGATGCAGCAGCAGAAAAAGGAAATTTCAGAGGAATTGAAATCTGGCATATTATTGCGATCTGCATGCAGGGACTTCGTATTGCGATTCCGGCAGCGGCACTGCTTGCAATTCCAGCATCTGTTGTATCTAACGCATTAAACAGTATGCCGGCATGGCTGACAGACGGAATGTCTATCGGTGGTGGTATGGTAGTAGCCGTAGGATATGCTATGGTTATTAACATGATGGCAACAAAAGAAATCTGGCCATTTTTCGCAATTGGTTTCTGTCTGGCTGCGCTGTCTGACCTTACACTGATTTCTTTAGGAGCAATCGCTGTATCCTTAGCTTTGATTTATCTGAAACTTTCTGAAAATGCAGGATCAAGTAATGGCGGCGGTGGAAACACAGGGGATCCGCTTGGCGATATTTTGAATGATTATTGATTGAGAAGGAGGTAAGAAAAATGGCAGAAAAAGTTACATTGACGAAAAAAGATCGATTATCCGTAGCATTGCGTTCTACTTTCCTTCAGGGATCATGGAACTATGAGCGTATGCAGAATGGTGGCTGGTGTTATTCAATGATTCCGGCAATCAAAAAGTTATATACAAATAAGGAAGATCAGGTTGCTGCGTTAAAGCGTCATCTGGAGTTCTTTAATACACATCCATACGTGGCTTCTCCGGTTATTGGTGTTACACTGGCGCTGGAAGAAGACAGAGCCAATGGAGCAGAAGTAGAAGACAGCGCAATTCAGGGTGTAAAGGTTGGTATGATGGGACCTTTAGCCGGTGTTGGTGATCCGGTATTCTGGTTTACAGCAAGACCAATCCTGGGAGCTTTGGGAGCTTCTCTGGCAATCGGAGGAAGCATTCTTGGACCAATCCTTTTCTTCGTACTTTGGAATGTAATTCGTTGGGCATTTATGTGGTATACACAGGAATTTGGTTATAATGTAGGAACGAAAATTACAGAGGACCTTTCCGGTGGTTTATTGCAGAAAATTACAAAAGGTGCTTCAATTCTGGGTATGTTTGTCCTTGGTGCACTGATTCAGCGTTGGGTTAACATTAGTTTCCAACCGGTTGTATCAACCGTACAGTTAAGTGATGGTGCATATATTGACTGGGCAAAACTTCCGGAAGGTTCTGCAGGAATTCAGCAGGCACTGCAGCAGCAGGCATCAGGCTTGTCTTTGACACCTGAAAAAGTTACAACACTTCAGAACAACTTAGATTCTCTGATTCCAGGTCTTGTTCCGTTGCTGTTAACTCTGTTCTGTATGTGGTTATTAAAGAAAAATGTTTCACCAATCATCATTATTATTGGTCTGTTTATCGTAGGTATTGCAGGACATTTAGTAGGTTTATTATAATTCATACAAGATGTGAAAGCCCGGATTTCCGGGCTTTTTCTTGTAATATAGGAAAGTTTTGACTTTCCTATATTAATTACAAAAACGCTCCGCGGGATGCACACGATGTGCAGAGGAAAGCTGCTTTCGCAGCCGCACATCGGCGCGCAAAGCGGAGCAAGGTCTGCATTTCATTTCGGACGGTGCTAAGCGGACATCTGCAAGATATCCAGTACCCCTTAAGGATTGAGAGATTTAGGGAGTTTGAGACGGACCTGTCCGCTTTGTTCTAATAATATAGGAAAATTCTGACTTTCCTATATTACAAAAACGCTCCGCGGGATGCATCTCGTCTCAGAGGAAGATCGAGAATCTCTTCTTGTAGAAACAAATGAAATTGTATAAAATAAAAAGAGAGATTTTAAAATCGGAGGAGAAATATGGCGCAGTCAATTAATACAAAAGTTGATCTTGTAGTAAATGGAACATCTTATCTGGGGTTAAACAGCTATGGTAAGATTATGATTGGGGACAAAGGCTTTGAGTTTTTTAATGAACGCAATGTCAATGATTTTATTCAGATTCCGTGGGAGGAAGTAGACTATATCATTGCATCGGTACTATTTAAAGGTAAGAAAATTCCAAGGTTTGCGGTTCAGACAAAAAAGAACGGAACGTATACTTTCGCGGCAAAAGAACCTAAGAGGGTGCTTCGGGCAATCAATAAGTATATAGCATCAGATCATATGGTACGGTCCTTGAGTTTTTGGGACGTATTAAAGCGAAATCTGATGCCCTCAAAAAAGAAAGCAAAAATGAAAAAATAAAGGGAGGTAGTATGATGGGACACATTTTAAAAATGGAACCGGTTTTCAAAGAGATGATCTGGGGCGGGCATAAGCTGCGCGATGTATACGGATATGAAATTCCCAGTGATCACACCGGGGAATGTTGGGCGATTTCTGCGCATAAAAATGGAGACTGTATGATTGCAGACGGAGAGTTTGCAGGCAAAACTTTGTCATGGTTGTTTGACAACCACAGAGAATTCTTCGGAAATATTGAAGGAAAGCAGTTTCCATTATTGGTAAAAATCATTGATGCAAAAAACGATTTATCAGTACAGGTGCACCCTGATGATGTCTATGCCGGCGAGCATGAGAATTCACTGGGCAAGACAGAATGCTGGTATGTACTGCAGGCTGATAAGGGAACAAAGATGGTGATGGGACATCATGCAAAGACAAGAGAGGAATTTATCAAAGCGATTGAAGAAGATGATTACGATCATCTGTTAAATTCCTTTGCGATTGAGGAGGGGGACTTCTTTTATATTCCATCCGGAACACTTCACGCCATTTGCAGCGGATCCTTGATTTATGAAGCGCAGCAGTCCTCTGATATTACGTATCGTGTATATGACTATCATAGAAAAGATCAAAATGGAAACGAACGTCAGCTCCATGTAAAGCAGTCCATTGATGTGACCAACGTGCCTGCGAATATAGAACATGAGAAGACTTTTCAAAAAGAAGGAATTCAAAACGGAACAAAGACGACTTACATCCAAAGCGAATATTTTTCGGTACATTGTTATCAGATGACAGGAAAAAATGTGGTAAAAAATGATGTTCCATTTCAGATGGTCAGTATTCTTGACGGAACTGGAAGGATCGATCAAAGAGAGGCAACAAAAGGGGATCATTTTCTGATTTGTTCAGATCAAGAAGAAACAATGTTTGATGGAACCATGGATGTGATGATTACGACGCTTTAAAATGTATTATGTCCGCTTTGTTTTTATCAACAGAATGAAGAGAGGGAACGATGGAAAATGAAAAACAAATACTTTGGCGTTTTGCAAAGAATGGGACGATCTTTTATGCTGCCGCTTGCGGTACTGCCTGTGGCGGGACTGCTTCTTGGGCTTGGAAGTTCCTTTACCAATGAGACTATGATTGAGGCATATGGTTTGAACTCTGTTCTTGGGAAAGGGACGGTTCTTTATGGTTTGTTGATAGTCATGCAGAAGGCAGGAGAGGTCCTGTTTGACAATCTTCCGATTATTTTCGCAGTGGGAATTGCCATTGGTATGGCGAAACATGAAAAAGAAGTGGCAGCGCTGGCGGCGGTGATTGCATACTTTTCGATGAATGCGTCGGTGAATGCGCTGTTAGTTGCAACGGGAGCAATCTTGGAAAATGAAATCATTGCTCAGGATATTCTGGCTGGAACAATCACAACTTCCGTGGGAATCCAGACATTGCAGATGGGAGTGTTCGGCGGGATCATTACAGGAATGGGAGTCGGAGCTCTTCATAATCGTTTTCATCGGATCAAAGTACCCAATGCATTATCGTTTTTTGGGGGAAGCCGTTTTGTACCGATTATCAGTGCGATTGTATATGTATTCGTAGGAATTTTGATGTTTTTTGTTTGGCCGCCGATTCAAAGGGGGATTTACTCTCTGGGAGGATTAGTGACAGGAACCGGATATCTAGGGACCTTAATTTTTGGACTGGTGAAACGATTCCTGGTACCATTTGGACTACATCATGTATTTTACCTTCCATTTTGGCAGACTGCCGTAGGCGGAACGATGGAAATTTCTGGGAAATTGGTGATGGGTGGGCAAAATATCTTCTTTGCACAGCTTGCAGATCCGTTGACGCAGCATTTTAGTGCAGAGGCATGCCGATATTTTTCGGGAGAATTTATTTTTATGATTTTCGGATTGCCAGGAGCAGCTCTGGCAATGTACCACTGCGCTCAACCAGAAAAGAAAAAATTAGTGGGAGGACTCTTGTTGTCTGCCGCGTTGACTTCTATGGCGACGGGAATTACGGAACCCATTGAATTTACATTTTTATTTGTAGCTCCGATGTTGTTTGGAGTTCAGGTGATTTTGGCGGGAGTTGCGTATATGCTGGCTCATATATTGAATATTGCTGTCGGATTGACATTCTCAGGAGGGCTCATTGATCTATTTTTATTTGGAATCCTTCAGGGAAATGATAAAACCAATTGGATGCGTCTGATTCCCATTGGAATTATATATTTTGCGCTTTATTATTTTATATTTAAGTTCCTGATTTTAAAATTTGATTTAAAAACACCCGGACGTGAGGATGAGAAAGATGAAGTACGCCTGTATTCCAAGGAAGACAGAGGAGATTGCATAGATTCTGCGTTTCAGCTGCCCGCGCTGATTGCAGCAGGGCTTGGAGGAAAAGCGAACATCGGAGAGATTGACTGCTGTGCAACACGTCTTCGCTGCGGACTTGCTGATATTGCTTTGGTAGATGATGCTGTGCTGCGAAGAACCGGATCAAGAGGAATTTTGAAACGAGGAAATAGTATTCAGATTATTTACGGACCGCAAGTCACAATTATCAAATCTCAGTTGGAGGAATATTTGGAGGACGGCAGGGAGGACCGAAAAACCCGTCGTCTGGTAAAAGAAATAGAGCGGAAAGCAAAGGACGAGAGGAAAATAGAAATGATTTATTCTCCAATCAAAGGAGAGATAATTGAACTGGAGCATGTGCCGGATGAGGTTTTTTCCGGAGGAATGCTTGGCGAAGGATTCGCGGTGATTCCAGAAGAAGGAGCTGTTTTTTCTCCGGTGGAAGGCGTTGTTTCGGCTGTTTTCCAAACCAAACATGCCATCGCTTTGATTTCTCAAAACCACGCAGAGGTACTCATTCATATGGGACTCAATACTGTTAAATTGGCTGGCAAAGGTTTTGATGTAAAAGTGGAACCGGGACAGAAAGTGAAGGTTGGTGATTTGCTGGCGCAATTTGACCTGGAGGAGATGCAAGATGCCGGATTTCATATGATAACACCGGTGGTGATCAGCAACAGCTCCGATTACATCAGTATTACATTGGAGCAGACAGGAGAACAAGAAGTTGGAACGGATATCTTGATGCTCAAACAATGAAATCTTGGAAAAGCCATTGACATATAAAGTTAGTATGGTATAGAATAAGGAAAGTTAAAGGCATTGATGGTGCACAGTAAGAAGAAATAATCTTCCGAATTTCACACCGTAGCTGTATCTTTGAACGAGATGAGATTCATCAGTAGGAGATAACGGAGTCTGCCCGTTACGCAGAAACTTAAGTGCTCAAAACAGTGGAAAACTGTGATGAGAATTAGGGTGGTACCGCGAGCAAGTTCAAAACTCGTCCCTTTGTGGACGGGTTTTTTTATAATATAGGAAAGTAAAAACTTTCCTATATTATATATTATAAAAACGCTTTGCAGAGTTGTACAGGATGTGTACCGAAAACGAATAAAATGAAAGGGATAGAACTATGAAAGAAAGATTAGAGGCGATTAAAAAAGATGCCTTGGAGAAAATCAAACAGGCAGAGGCTATGGATGCTCTCAACGCAATCCGGGTATCTGTACTTGGAAAAAAGGGAGAATTAACCAAGGTATTAAAAGGAATGAAGGATGTCGCAAAAGAAGAGCGTCCGATGGTCGGACAGATGGTCAATGATACCAGAGCAGTCATTGAGAAGGCGCTGGAAGAAGAAATGACGCTCTTAAAGAAAAGAATCCGTGAAGAAAAAATGAAAAAAGAAGTGATTGATGTTACGCTTCCCGGAAAGACTCATGAAAAAGGGCATCGTCATCCAAATCAAATTGCCCTGGATGATTTGGAACGAGTTTTTATTGGAATGGGATATGAGGTTGTAGAAGGCCCGGAAGTGGAATATGACAAATATAATTTTGAGTTGCTGAATATACCGGAGAACCATCCTGCCAAGGACGAACAGGACACTTTTTATATTAATAAAGAAATTTTACTGCGAACACAAACTTCACCGGTTCAGGCACGTATCATGGAAACTGGCAAAATGCCGATCCGCATGATCGCACCGGGAAGAGTTTTCCGGTCCGATGAGGTAGATGCAACCCATTCTCCATCATTCCATCAGGTGGAAGGTTTGGTAGTAGATCAGGGGATTACTTTTGCTGATTTAAAAGGAACTTTGCAGCAGTTTGCCAGAGAGTTTTTCGGACCAAATACAAAAGTAAAATTCCGTCCGCATCATTTCCCATTTACCGAACCAAGTGCAGAAGTAGACGTAACGTGTTTTAAATGCGGTGGAAAAGGCTGTCGTATGTGCAAAGGAAGCGGATGGATTGAAATTCTTGGATGCGGAATGGTACATCCTCATGTGCTGGAAATGTGCGGAATTGATCCGGAAGTTTATTCAGGATTTGCGTTTGGAATCGGGCTGGAGCGGGTGGCTCTTTTAAAATATGAAATTGATGACATGCGCCTGTTATACGAAAATGATAAGAGATTCTTGTCTCAATTCTAGCAACTATAAAAAAATAATAGGAAGATGAAAGGAAAGAAAGAAAAATGGATACACCGATTTCATGGATTAAGGCGTATGTGCCGGATTTAGACTGCTCTGTGGAAGAGTATGCAGATAAAATGACATTATCAGGCTCTAACATGGAAAGCTATAAAAAATTAGATGAAAATCTGGAAAAAATTGTTGTTGGAAAAATTGAAACAATAGAAAAACATCCGGATGCGGATAAATTAATTGTCTGTCAGGTGAATGTGGGAACCGAGGTAGTTCAGATCGTAACCGGAGCTCCCAATGTATCAGAAGGAGATTTGGTTCCGGTGGTATTGGACGGAGGATGTGTTGCAGGCGGACATGATGGAGATAAAAATGAAAACGGAATCAAAATAAAAAAAGGAAAACTGCGCGGGGTGGAATCCTTTGGTATGATGTGTTCCATAGAAGAATTGGGAAGCACGAGAGATCTGTATCCGGAGGCACCGGAATATGGAATCTATATCTTTCAGAAAGAGGTGCAGCCGGGAGATGATGCGATAGAGGCTCTTGGTCTTCATGATGCAGTGGTAGAGTTTGAAATTACGTCCAATCGTGTTGACTGTTTCAGTATGGTTGGCATGGCAAGAGAAGCGGCGGCAACCTTCCGAAAAGATTTTTATCCTCCGGTTGTGACTGAGATAGGAAATGAAGAGGATGTCAGTGATTATATTAAAGTAACCGTGGAAGATGAAGAACTTTGTCCTAGATATACGGCAAGGGTGGTTAAAAACATCAAATTGCAGCCTTCCCCGGAGTGGATGCAGAGACGTTTATCTGCCATGGGAATTCGTCCGATTAATAATCTGGTGGATATTACCAACTATGTTATGGAAGAGTATGGACAGCCGATGCATGCCTATGATTTGGATACCATTGCCAATCGTGAAATTATTGTTCGTCGCGCCAAAGCAGGTGATAAGTTTGTAACCCTAGATGGAGAAGAGCGGACGATGGATGACTCCGTGCTGATGATCTGTGATGGAGAAAAGGAAATTGGAATTGCAGGTATCATGGGTGGCGAAAACTCAATGGTTACAGATCAGATTCAAACATTATTATTTGAAGCTGCTTGTTTTGATGGGACCAATATCCGTTTGTCTTCAAAGAAAATCGGGTTAAGAACAGATGCATCCGGAAAATTTGAAAAAGGTCTTGATCCTGAAAATACAATGGCTGCCATGAATCGTGCATGCCAGTTGATTGAGGAATTGGGAGCGGGAGAAGTTGTTGGCGGAGCGGTTGATGTATATCCTCATCCGGCAGAAGAAATACGCCTTCCACTGGAAGTTGATAAGATGAATGCCCTTCTTGGAACCAATGTGTCAGAAGAAGAAGTTTTAACATATTTTGATCGGCTCGGACTGGTTTATGAGAAGGAAACCAACCAGCTGATCATTCCGAGTTTCCGGCAGGATCTTCGTTGTATGGCAGATCTGGCGGAGGAAGTCGCAAGATTTTTCGGATATGATAACATTCCGATGACATTGCCGAGAGGTGAAGCAACTGCAGGGAAAAAGCCGTTTAAAATCCGTGTGGAGGATGTATGTCGTGACGCAGCAGAACAAAACGGTTTCTCCGGCGGCATGTCTTATTCCTTTGAAAGTCCGAAGGTTTTCGATAAATTGCTGTTTGCACAGGATGCGAAAGAACGGCAGGCAATTGAAATTTCCAATCCGTTGGGAGAAGATTTCAGCATTATGAGAACGGTTTCTTTAAATGGGATGTTAACCTCTTTGGCTTCCAATTTGGCGCATCGAAATACCAACGTAAGACTGTATGAGTTTGGAAATATTTATTTGCCAAAAGCATTGCCGCTTACAGAACTTCCGGAGGAAAGAATGCAGATGACACTGGGAATGTACGGGGATTGTGACTTTTTTACATTAAAAGGTGTGGTGGAAGACATTCTGAGTGCGCTAGGCTTAAAAGGACAGTCAGAATATGTTCCCACAGCAAGACATCCATTTCTTCATCCGGGGCGTCAGGCTGATATTTCCATTCAAGGGATGCAGGCTGCATATATGGGGCAGATTCATCCCGAGGTTATGGATAACTACGACATGAAGGGCGAAGTGTATGTCGCTGTCATTGATTTGCCGGTTCTTGTGGAAAAGGCAACGTTTGACCGAAAGTATGAGGGGGTTGCAAAATTCCCGGCAATGAAACGAGACCTGAGTATGGTTATGAAAAAAGAAATCTTTGTTGGTCAGTTAGAGCAAATTTTCAGAGATAAAGGCGGCAAGCTGTTGGAATCTTACGAGCTGTTTGATGTTTATGAAGGAAGTCAGATTGAAGAGGGCTATAAATCTGTGGCATATTCTTTGACCTTCCGGGCAAAAGACCGCACGTTGGAGGAGGCAGAGGTATCTAAGATCGTGGATAAGATTTTAAAAGAGCTGAAAAATCTGGGAATTGAACTTAGAGCATAAGAAAGAGATTGAAATCATGAAAAAGGGGAAATACTTTGGATAGTATTTCCTCTTTTTTGTAATAGCGATGAGTTAAAGTCTGGTCTTGACCGAGACCTTGGTGACTGCTTAAAATTCCCAAATATGCCTTTTGATACTTTCGGTGATTTCAAAAGAGTTGCAAATATTACGAAAATATGACATAATATTACAAAGATTACTTATTGGAGGATAAAAAAATGACGAATGTAAAAGACATTGTGGAAGGGGAGCGACAGAAAAAGCGGAGGAAACGGATAAAAATTTTAGTGTTTTTTGTAATTCTCCTTGTTGCGGCATCCTTTTTTGGAGTGCGGGCTTACCGGCATTATAAAGAAGAACAATTTTTTGCAAGTGTAAAGCAAAAAGAAATTAAGGTAACCCCAAAAACTGTAACCCATAAAGAACAGGATATTTTTACAGAGTCTTATCAAAAAGAAACAGACCGCCGACTGGCAACATGGAAAAAAGATAAAAAATATAGTTTTGACCATCCGTTAGTTGTGCAAAATGCTTATGGGACTTATACAACATCACTTTACTACTACGCAGAAACAGACAGGGCTTCTTATGCAGTCTGCACCATTGAAGCAGAAGATGTCGGAGCCAGTGTGTATAAACATCAGCTGAAAACACTATCCGGCGATAAATACGTAAAAAAGCATGAATATGAAATCATTGGGCTGGTGCCGGGAACAAAGAATAAAGTGACGTTGGAATTTTTCAATGAAGAGAAACGAGCTGTAGGAAAAACTCATTTTTATGTTACGATGCCCAAAGACGAAGAAATTCCGGCAATTCTTCAGAAAAATACCGGAGACAGCAAGGTAAAAATGACAGATGGGCTTTTTGCGCTCTTCGGGCATGATAAGGCAGATGTTTCCAATATTTATTTGTATGATAATAATGGCGTTGCCAGAGGAAGGATGCCTCTGAATAAATATCGCACCGACCGATTCTTATTTATTGACGATCAGATGGTGTACTCTTATGATTTTAATAAAATTGTCTTTACCAATCGTCTCGGACGCGTGACAAGAACCATTGATGTGGGGGATTATGAATTCCATCATGATTTTATGTATGATGAAAAGAATCAAAAAATTCTCTGTCTGGTAAATGATTTAAAGAAAGACACGATTGAAGATGTTGTGATTCAGGTTGATGTTAAGACAGGAAAAACATCACTGCTGTTTGATTGCGAGAAAATGCTTCCGCTTATGAGAAAGCTTGCGATTCAAAGAAAAGGCGGAAAGAATACTTATGGCGGAACAGAATTAGATTGGATTCATCTGAACTCATTTGACCTGGTTGACGATAACAGTCTGGTGTTAAGCAGCCGGGAACAAAGCGCCATCATTAAAGTAAAGAATATTTATACAAAACCGGAACTTGATTATATTATTCACAGAGGAACCATCTATAATGGAACAGAAACTGCAAAATATCAGTTAAAACGAGAGGGAGAATTGATACCAAATGCAGGACAGCATACAATCACGGTAGAACATGACGATTCTCTGTCAGATGGGCAATATTATTTGTATATGTTCAATAATTATTATGGACGGGCAGCATCCATTCCGACCTTTGACTGGGGAATGTATCCCAATGTGGGAAACTTTCAAAGTGGTACGTCTTATTATTCGAAGTTTTTGGTAGATGAAAAGAAAAGAACTTATAAACTTGCACAGCAGTTTGCGCTGCCGTATTCTGCCATCGTAAGCAGTGTGCAGCATCTTGGAGGAAATATTCCGTTTAGCAGTGGTATGAGCAAAACTTTCGGTGAGTATGATAAAGATGGAAAACTCATAAAATCCTTTGTCTATGAGGCAGATAAGTACTCATATCGAGTGATGAAATATGATTTCCAGGGAATGTTGTTTGCAGATAAATAAGACAACCGGATTTTAGCTTATCGCTATTATAAAAATCGGGACATCAATGATATAGAATCATTGATGTCCCGATTTTTATAGTTAAAATTTTCAGGATAAAGTATTAGTAATTAAGCGGGAATCCAGTCACAAATCCATTTTTGGGTGGAAATATTATATTTTCTTTTATAAAGTTTCCCGTTTATTGATTTATAACGCCAGACGATGATATCGCTTCTGGTTTCTGCTTCTGAGACTGTCGTTGGTGTCGCAGAATTTGATGGCTCTGCAGCAATAACAGATGTTGCAGAAAAGCAAAGAATAAGAAAAAATAATATAGAAAATTTAGTTAAATGTTTCATGTTGTTTTGCCTCCTTCTTGTTAGAGTATACTTTATATCCTGAAAAGCCATCTAAATTATCTAAAAAACAAGCATATTTTTCATCAACATACATATCATATCGCTGATCAGATCGTTTGATAAAAAAGGTATTTTCTTTGGTTGGTTCTGCGAAAGTAGTATTTTGTGTTTCTTTGTCGATGGAAGAAGGTTCAAAGACAAAGAGGATAGAGATTAGCAAAGAGGACAGAATAACCAAGGTATGAAATAACTGAATGACCTTGCTCTGTTGTATCTGTTCTGGATTTATAATCAAATGAAAACGTTGTTCCAGGCAGGAAAGATTGCCTTCTTGAAAGTGCAGAGTTGGAAGACATACAGCGGGACTTTTTGTAGTTGATTCCTTTAAGAGACTTTCCATATAAGACAGTTTTTCTGTTTCTTTCATATATTTGGTCAGATGCTGGTCGTTGACATATTCGCTGATATTTTTAATTTGTCTGCGCAGTAAATAACAAATCGGATTCCACCAGTAAACACATATAATAATTTCGCATAAAAAGCCTGTCCACAAATCATGATGAAAATAGTGATTCATTTCATGTTTTAAAATGTAATGTAATTCTTTATCCGAATAATTAATTCTGGGCAAAAAGATAACAGGATGAATGAGTCCGGCAATGGATGGAGTGCCAATATCCGGAATGTGAAAAACTTCCACTTGTTTTCTACAGTTGTTCTCCGCTAAGATTTTTGAGAGGATTTTCTGAATGTTAAAATCATCAATAGGTTTTAATCGACGGATCATCTTACGATAGCGGTACATTTTTTGAAAATAGAAAAATAAACGGAAGAAAGCCACGAGAGTAGTAGCAATAAAAAATATATTTCGGATTGGAATATGCAGAATTTCCATGTTGAATATATAAAAGATTGCCGGGAGAATTTTTTCAGAAGCAACGTTATATGTAAAGGAAAAGTTGCATGGAAAAAATAGCCGGATAATTGCGACTAAGCATCCGATATATAGGATTGAAGTTCCGCTGCGTAAAACAGTACCTTCTCTTGATAGAATAAATACCAAGTATAGAATTAGCAGAGAACTGAAAGCACAGCAGGTAAAAATAGAGCCATAAGATAAAGGCAACATAAAATTAACCCTCACTTTCCAGTTCTTTTTTGCGCTTATCTAATAAAGATTGTAAGCGGTCGATAACTTCTTCATCGGTTTCTTTTTCTATATATTGATATAGAATATTTGATGAGAGAAGATTTTTTACAACGCCGGATATATTTTCTGATGCATATTCATCGGCTGTCAGTGTCGGTTCATAACTTCTGGTTAAAACCTTACCGCTGTAAACAATATCGGCAACCCGAATATAATTCTTTTTTGTTAAAGCACGAATTGCAGACTGTACTGTGTTCAAATTTTGAGAAGGATCAACTTTTATGAAATCCGATGCAACCATAGGATGATTTGAATCCCATAAAATTTTCATAATATAAAGTTGTGAATCTGTTAATTTTTCTCGACGCATAAAGAGCCACCTCTTATAAATTATTTTTTTACATTAAAATCTTATTTTAAGTATAACACAAGAAAATAAAATTTGTTTGACATAACTATTTTAAATTAAAAAAGCTGTTGACAAGAAAATAAAAAAATAATATATTAATGACAGAGAAAATATAAAACATCAATAAAAATAAAAATGAAGAAAAAAATTTTGTTATAATTGGAATGATTTTAGTAGGGGCGGGAATTTTGTCTTTAAATTTGAAATGCACACATGTAATTAAGGCTAATACAATTTCTCAACAAACTTCTGATGTTTTGTTTCCTAATGAAGTAATAGATGAAGATCAGAATAATTTATACATTGAATTGAATAATAAATTAGTTGAGGCAATTACAAAATATGAAAACGAGGAAATATCAGAGAAAGAGTATATAAACATTTGTAATGAAATAAAATATAAAATAAATTCTCAAGTAGAGGTGAATCAATTAGAAAGTGATGAAAAAGAATATCAAGAGTATGAAAATGAGAAAACTTCTACTGATGCTTTAGTACGATCAGGTAGCTATACTGACGTTTTAAACAGATTAACAAGTGAAGAAATTAAGCTTTATTCAAGTCACCCAATAAAGGCAGCAAAAGCAAAAAGTTGTGCGGATCAAGCAGAATCTTCAGCTTCGAATAAATATAAAGCATATACACTGTGGCAAGGTAATGGTGATGCTTATCGACATGCATATTGGTCAGCACTTATGACGAAAAAAATTGATAGAGATTTTGCATACGATGTCGGATTAGCTCATGAGGGATTAAAGTCTGGATATAATTTTGATAAACAAAATGCAGATACGAAAATGGATATTTCAAATAATTACTCTGGACGAAAAATTGGGACTAGTAATAGTAGCAAATCGGATAGCACAATTTCTTCTGTTGTAAAATCTAATTGTAGTAATGGAAAACTTAAGCGTATTCGAACATATACTAGTTCAGCGGCTAAAAATGATAAAATTATTAATGGTGTTATGACTAGTTATGTAGGATATTATGTTGCTACTACATCAGGGGGATTGAAATAAATGAATGCAAGATATAGGCAAAATATCAGGATTACAAAAGTCTATAGAAAAATGATCCTAATAATCGTGCTTATTATTTTAGCAGTCCTATTTTGCTATTTTGAAAATAATGTATTAGTTACTTCGGAATATATATATACAACAAATAAAATTAATTCAGAGTTAAACGGCTATCGTGTTGTACAGATTTCGGATTTACACAATAAGGAATTTGGCAGAGAGAACGAAAAATTATTGAATAAAGTAGATGCGATGCATCCCGATATGATTGTTTTGACAGGAGATCTGGTGGACAGCAGTCATACAGATATTTCATCGGCTTTGAGATTTGTAAAAAAGGCGGTCAAGATTGCACCGACATATTATGTGACAGGAAATCATGAGTATGCGCTGTCCCAAAAAGAATATCAGACATTGAAAAAGGGCTTGAAAGCTGCCGGGGTCAGACAGTTAGATAATAAAGCGATGAAGATTTCAGATCATTTCTATCTGGCAGGAATCAGAGATCAGCGATTTGAAGATGATGGAGAACTTAGCCAATATACGGATGATTTTGAGACGGCATCGGATCAAGTGATCAAAGAGATACCGAAAAATGCCTTCAAAGTTCTTCTGGCACATGAACCTCAATGGCTGGATCGATATGCCAAGTCAGAAGTTGATGTTGTGTTGAGTGGGCATGCACACGGCGGGCAAATACGAATCCCTTTGACTAAAATCGGGCTTGTGGCCCCGGATCAGGGGTTGCTTCCGAAATACACTGCGGGAATATATAAGAAAAATAAAACAACAATGTATGTCAGCAGAGGACTTGGAAACAGTATTCTTCCGCAGAGGATTTTTAATCGGCCGGAAGTGGTTATGATTACATTAAAATATGCAAAATGATAGAGCATACAAGAGAGGGGAAAAATGTAAGAGTTGTTGGAGAAGGTAACATAAAACAATAGGAGAACAGTAATGTTAAAATGTAATCGTATTACAAAAGCTATCAAACAGGGATTCAGTCTGTAAAGGCAGTTTCTGATGTAACTTTGGAGTTTTTTAGAGGGATTCATATGATCAAAGGAAAGAGTGGTTCAGGGAAGACCACTCTTTTTCGCATGTTAGGAGGTCTCTGTCCTCCAGATGAAGGACAGGTGTTTTTTTCAGAAAAATGCACTGTATTTGTTAAGCGAGGAAGAGCAGACAAAGATCAGAAGAGAAAACTTTAGTTTCAGGAGCAGAAGTTATATTTGCAGATGAACCAACTGGAAATTTGGATTATGAATCGAGTATTCAGATTATGAATATTTTTCGGAAAATAAAAGAAGAAAAAATAATTTTGATAGTAACACATGATTTAGAATTGTTGAAGTTTGCGGATAAGGTATACCATATGGATGATGGAATGATACAGGAGCAGAGATAAAATGAAAATGATGACAGGAATCGTCTGGAAATTTATAAAAAATAAGAAAAACTGGAATGTGTTTTTGATAACACTATTTTCTGTTTTATTTGCCAGTGTACTCTTGACTAATGGTATTTTTACGTCTACTCAATATTCTTTGTTTCAGCTGAAAAAAACAGAACATGGAGCATGGCATGGGGCATTTTATCAGGTAAATCCCAAACTTATAGAGCAACAGTCGAAAGAAGAGATAAAAGAGGGCGGTTGGATTGGTGTTTTAGGAACTTATATGATAAAAAGGCAACGAGAAAAGGTGACGGCAGGATTTTTTGATAAAAGCGCATGTAAAATAGGGTGTATAAGGCTTCAATCAGGGAGAATGCCGGAACGAGAAACTGAGATCGCTGTAGAAAAGAGTAAATTAAGAAAACTGGGATCTCAAATAAAACTGGGAGATCAGGTGATCTTGAAATCAGGAAGTGGAATTGAAAAGACATATACGATTTGTGGAATTATTAAGGATTATACAGGTAGCTGGGATGTACCAGAGAATCTGATAGATGGAGAAAATACTCTGCCAGATGGATATACTTATAAAATTGTCTATACTTCTGAGCGTACAGAGACTGGTGGCAAGCCATTTGACTAGAAATATATAATTATTAAAAAGTATACAGGATCAAAAGAGGCTGTTTCAATTCCCAAAAAACTCAGTGGACTTCCTGTGAAAATAATAGGAAAAGCAGCTTTTCGAAATAATAAGAACCTTAAAACAGTCAAAATTTCAGATATTATTACAAAAGTTGAAAAAGGAGCATTCAGCGGCTGTAAGGCAAAGATCGTAAAGCCTTCTTATCTGAAAAAGCAAAAAGACGGTTCCTATGAGGCAAAAGCTTTTGTGAAGATACCGGGAAGAAAGAAAAAAGTATCCTACAAGGCATCAAAAGTGACCAAGATCAAGGGAACCAGAAATGTGACAGTAAGGAAAAATAAGAAGAAAAAGATTTACACAAGTGTATATTATGCCGGAAAGCGAAAAACAGGATTCTTAGATTATTCTATTTTAAAGTTCACTTCGTCTAATAAGAAAGTTGCGACGGTATCAAAATATGGAAATATCAAAGGGATTAAGAAAGGTACGGCAACGATCACAGTCAAATTGCGTACCACAGGAAAAGGTTACCGAATGAAAGTTAAGGTAAGATAGAGAGTGGTTCGGAAGTGACTATTTTAAATTAAAATAGTTGTTGGTTTTAAAATAGAAAAGTAATAAGATGAAATAGGGGAAAATTCAGATAGGATTACAAAAGCTGAAAAGGGAGCGTTCAGTGGATGTAAAGAAAAGATCGTGAAACTTTCCTGTCTGAAAAAGTAAAAAGGTGATCGGATGAAGGTCAGGATGAGTGTCTTCTCTGATGAAGTAAAGGGTTTAGGAAACAATAAGATATAAGATACATGGTGAAGGAGATGTCCGAGTAAGGGCATCTCCTTTATTATAATAGCGATAAGCCAAAGTCCGGGCCTGCCCGTGACCTTGGCGACCGCAATCCTTCAAAGATTGAAGTTCATGGTACTTCGTGGTATACTACAAAAAGCAAAATGACAGAGATAGAAGGGATACCAATTAAGATGAAAGTATCAGATTTTACATTTGATTTGCCGGAAGAATTGATTGCGCAGGACCCATTGGAGGACCGCTCAAGTTCAAAACTCCTGACATTAGATAAGAAAACGGGAGAGATCCGACATGATATTTTTAAAAATATTCCAGAATATTTAAGACCGGGGGATTGTCTTGTTTTAAACAATACAAAAGTAATTCCTGCCAGGCTGATTGGAGCAAAAGAAGAAACCGGGGGAAAAGTTGAAGTTCTGCTTCTTAAAAGGAAACAGGATAATGTATGGGAGACTTTGGTAAAACCGGGGAAAAAGGTCCGCCCGGGTGCAAGAATTTCCTTTGGCAATGGCATGCTTACAGGAGAAGTTTTAGAGGTGGTGGAAGAAGGAAACCGGCTGATTCGTTTTGAATATGAGGGGATTTTCGAGGAAGTATTGGATCGCCTTGGGCAGATGCCTTTGCCTCCATATATTACACATCAGTTGAAAGATAAAAACCGTTATCAGACCGTCTATGCAAAGTATGACGGATCTGCGGCAGCGCCGACCGCCGGACTGCATTTTACCAAAGAGCTGTTGAAAGAAATTGAGGAAATGGGGATAAAAATTGCTTACGTAACGCTTCATGTGGGTCTTGGAACATTTCGTCCGGTGAAGGTGGAGGACGTTTTGGAACATCATATGCATTCGGAGTTTTATCGAATTGAGGAAGAAGACGCGCGCAAAATCAACGAGACAAAGGCTGCAGGCGGGAGAGTTATTTCCGTTGGAACAACGAGCACCAGAACTCTGGAATCCGTAGCACAAGATGATGGAACCGTTCAGGCAAAAAGCGGCTGGACCGATATATTTATCTATCCGGGATATCGGTTTAAGGTAATTGATGGACTGATTACAAACTTTCATCTTCCGGAGTCAACGCTTTTAATGTTAGTGTCCGCTCTGGCAGGGAGAGAACATATTTTGAATGCCTATGAAGTTGCCGTCAAAGAGCGGTATCGATTTTTCTCCTTTGGAGATGCTATGCTGATTCTATAAGGGAGAAAGTCTGAAGGATATGATGTCAAATTAGATAGCTTGTGAAATGAAAGCAGAAAGAAGTGAAGGAAGAATCATGAAAGAAAGAATCGAAATCGGAAAAAGCGGAATCAAAGTACCATTTTTAGGAATGGGTACATGGGCAATTGGCGGCGGAAGCTGGTGGGGAGATAATGATGATCAATTATCGGCTGAGACCATTCAAAGAGCTGTGGATTCCGGAATTGTTTGGATTGACACAGCTCCGGTTTATGGACTTTATCATAGCGAAGAGGTTGTAGGCAGAGCTTTAAAGGGCAGAAGAGAGCAGGTTGTTCTTTCCACAAAATGTGCACTGGAATGGCGTCACGAAACGCCGGTGTTTCATAAAGAAGTAGACGGTACCAGAGTATATCGCGATCTTTCTAAGAAGAGTATCATCGAGGATGTAGAGCACAGCCTGCGAAATTTGAAGACCGATTACATTGATGTTCTTTACACCCATTGGCAGACAACCGATACCATACTTTATCCGGTGGAAGAGACAATGGATGCGCTGATGACCTTAAAGAAACAAGGAAAAATTCGTGCGATCGGTGCCTCAAATGTATCCGAAGAAAATATTCGGGAGTATTGTAAATACGGACAATTGGATGTCATTCAGGAAAAATACAGCATTGCCGCAAGAGATATTGAAAAAGAGCTTTTGCCGGTTTGTAAGGAATTGGGTGTTTCGATTCAGGCATATTCTCCTTTGGAGCAGGGGCTGCTGACCGGAAAATTTACATTGGATACAACATTTCCCAGAGGCGATGTGAGAAATCATAATCCATCTTTTCTTCCGGAACGAAGAAAAGCAATTTTAGATATTTTAAGCAATTGGGAGCCGTATCTCAGGAAATATGAATGTACTTACAGCAACCTTGTCATTGCACTGACTGCACAAATGATCGACGGACTTCATGTGCTGGGAGGAGCCAGAAAACCGGAACAGATGGAAGAGAATGTAAAGGCCATGCAGCTGGAATTAGAAGAGGAAGACCTTTGCAGAATGAAGCAGGATATTGAAATTTTAAACAAAAGCGAGGGAAAAAATTAGGAGGTATTTATGAAGCTGGCGTTGATTGGTACAGGAAAAATTATAGAAGATGCGCTGTTTGCAATGGAGCCGATTGATCAGATTGAGAAGACGGCAATTTTTGCAAGACCGCACAGCGTTGAGAAGGCGAAGAACTTTGCAGAACAGTATAAGATTTCGGAAATTTATACAGACTATGAGAAGTTGTTAAAAGAAACTTCTGCAGATACTGTATATATTGGCTTGATAAACAGCGCTCATTATCCCTATGCAAGGCAGGCGCTGCTTGGCGGCAAACATGTCATCCTCGAAAAACCGTTTACCGGCTTTTATGAACAGGCAAAAGAATTACAGGAAATCGCCGGAGAGAAAGGGCTGTTTATTTTTGAAGCGGTCACAGTACTGCACAATGCGGTGTTTGATCAAATGAAGAAGAATGTGAAAAAGCTCGGAAAGATCCGAATGGTTCTTTGCAATTATTCTCAATATTCCAGCAGATATGATCACTATCTGGAGGGAGAGATTGCACATGCTTTTGATCCTCAGTATTATGGCGGAGCTTTATATGATATCAATGTTTATAATATCCATTACTGTGTGGGCTTGTTTGGAAGACCGAAAGATGTGGATTATTATCCGAATATCGGACCGAACGGCGTGGATACATCCGGAACTCTGGTACTTTCTTATGAGGGATTTAGCGCTGTCTGTACCGGAACAAAGGATTCTGACAGCCCGGGCTATATTTCGATTCAGGGAGAAAAAGGGTGGATGAAAATTGACAGCAAGCCGAATATTGCGTCTGAACTTACAACGACTTATGCAGATCAAAATGTAAAAGAGAAGATAAAGGATGCTGCAGGCGCGATGGTGAGGGCGATGATAACGGAAACGTATCAGGCGCCGCAAACGCATCATCGAATGACACAGGAATTTACAGATTTTGCAAAAGTGATTGATGCAAAAGACGATCAGGCGGCTTTAGAATATTTGGAAGAAACGGTGATTGTGATTGAGATTTTAGAAAAAGCACGCAAAAAAGCAGGAATTGAATTTTAGGTAAAACGGCGTAAAAGGAATCATTTATGAAAGTAATCGTAATCGGGGGCGGTGCCGCCGGCATGATGGCTGCCTATCAGGCGGCAGAGAAAGGGGATCAGGTTCTCCTATTTGAAAAGAATGAAAAATTAGGGAAGAAATTGTTTATCACAGGAAAAGGGCGATGCAATGTCACAAATGCATGTGAAATTCAGGAGCTGCTGGAACATGTTGTGACCAACAAAGAATTTCTGTACAGTGGATTTTATGGTTTTTCCAACGATATGGTGCAGGAATTTTTTGAAGAGCTGGGATGTCCGCTGAAGATAGAGCGAGGAAACCGTGTGTTTCCAGTATCAGATCATTCGTCGGATGTGATTGGAGCTTTGGAAAGAGGTCTAAAAAAACAAAGCGTAAAGCTTTATCTCAATGCCGCAGTGAAAAAATTGTGGATTCAGAATGGGATGATACAGGGCGTTTGTCTGAAATCTGGAGATGTGGTGAAGGCAGAGAAAGTCATTGTCGCGACAGGGGGAATGTCCTATCCGGCGACCGGGTCTACCGGTGACGGATATGCTTTTGCCAAAACAGCAGGACACCGTGTAACAAAGCTGACGCCGGCGTTGGTTCCGTTTCAGATCCAGGAGCTTTTCTGTAGGCAGTTGATGGGGCTGTCTCTTAGAAATGTCAAAGTTCGTTTGACGGCAGACGGAAAAAAGGTGTATGAGGACTTCGGAGAAATGCTGTTTACACATTTTGGGATTAGCGGTCCCGTAGTTTTAAGTGCCAGCAGCTATCTTGGAAAATATCAGGGAAAAAAGCTGAAGTTTCAGATTGATTTAAAACCGGCGCTTTCAAAAGAACAGCTGGATCAGAGAGTTTTGAAAGATTTCCAAAAAGTTTTGAATAAGGAATTTCAAAATGCGTTGGATCGGCTGCTGCCTAGAAAACTAATTCCGGTTATGATAGAATTATCAGAAATTCCAAGTCATAAAAAGGTACATGAAATCACAAGGCAGGAAAGAGCCCGTCTGGTTTCCTGCATGAAACAGATGGAGCTTACCGTAACCGGAGTTCGTGGATTTAAAGAAGCGATTATTACCCAGGGCGGTGTAGATGTCAAAGAAATTGATCCGGGAACCATGGAATCAAAGAAAATCAAAGGATTATATTTTGCAGGAGAGGTGCTGGATTTAGATGCAGTGACGGGAGGGTTCAATCTCCAAATTGCATGGTCCACCGGATATCTTGCAGGAAGGAACTAGGAGGAAAGAAAGATGTATAGTATTGCCATTGACGGACCGGCAGGAGCAGGAAAAAGTACAATTGCAAAGACCATTGCCAGAAAATTAAAATTTGTCTATGTGGATACAGGAGCCATGTACCGTGCCATGGCCCTCTATTTTATTCGCAGCGGGGTGGACGGTACAGACGAAGAGGCCGTAAATCGAATGTGCCCGGATATTCATGTAAGCATTTCCTATGAGAATGGAGTACAGCAGGTATTGTTAAACCATGAAAATGTGACAGGACTCATCCGGACAGAGGAGGTCGGAAATATGGCGTCTCGAACATCTGCCTATGAAGCTGTTCGGGCAGCCTTATTGGATCTGCAAAGAGATTTGGCAAAAACATCTAATATTTTAATGGATGGAAGAGACATTGGAACCAATGTACTCCCCAATGCAGATTTGAAAATTTATCTGACGGCATCTTCCAAAGTTCGCGCAATGCGCCGATATAAGGAGCTGCTGGAAAAAGGAGTGGAAGCGGATCTTGACCGGATCGAAGAGGATATTATCATTCGTGACCGACAGGATATGGAAAGAGAGATTGCGCCGCTTCGCAAAGCAGAAGATGCAGTTCTGGTAGATTCTTCCCACATGACGATTGATCAGGTTGTAGATACGATTATCAAGGAATTTGAAAAAATAAAATAGCGGAGGATCTATGGAAGTTATTTTAGCAAAAACCGCGGGATTTTGTTTTGGGGTCCAAAGAGCGGTCGATACAGTTTACAAAGAGGCAGAGAAAGAACACGTATATACCTACGGACCGATTATTCATAATTCAGAAGTTGTCTCAGATCTGGAAAAGAAAGGCGTTAAAGTTTTGCACTCCAGAGAGGAACTGGAACGTCTGCAAGAGGGGACCGTGATTATTCGTTCCCATGGAGTTGCAAAAGAAATCTATGATCTGATTGAAAAGAAAGGACTGACGTTGGTGGACGCCACCTGCCCTTTTGTGAGAAAGATTCATAGAATTGTGGAAAAAGCGGGAGCTGAGGGAAAACAAATCGTGATTGTGGGAAGTGCAGAACATCCGGAAGTAGAAGGAATCAAAGGATGGTGTTCCACAGAAGCCATAGTCATATCAGATGCCGGACAGCTGGATCGGATAAATAGAAACAAGCCGGCATGTCTTGTTTCACAAACGACATTTAATTACAAGAAATTTAAAGATATAGTTGAAATTATTGAGAAAAAGGGGTATGATATAGAGGTATGTAATACAATATGTAATGCCACAGAAGAGCGTCAACTGGAAGCAAAGTCTATCGCTAAGGATGCAGAGGCGATGGTTGTAATCGGAGACAAGCAGAGCTCCAACAGCCAGAAGTTATTTGAAATTAGCAGGAGAGAGTGTGAGAACACCTTTTTTGTGCAGACACTTAGAGACCTGGATTTGAAACTTTTTGAATCGACTGGTAAGGTAGGTATTACAGCGGGGGCCTCAACCCCACAGAAAATTATCAAGGAGGTTCATGCTAGCATGACAGAAAAGAGTTTTGAACAATTATTAGAGGAAAGTTTAGTTACGATTCATAACGGAGAGGTAGTAGAAGGAACCGTAATCGATGTAAAGCCGGATGAAATTATCCTGAATATCGGATATAAAGCAGATGGTGTTTTGACCAGAAGTGAGTACTCTAATGATTCAGCCAACGTGGATTTGACAACAGTTGCCAAAGTTGGTGATACTATGGAAACTAAGGTTCTTAAGGTGAATGACGGAGAAGGACAGGTTCTTCTTACTTATAAGAGATTAGCGGCAGAGAAAGGCAATAAGCGTCTGGAAGAAGCTTATGAGAACAAAGAAGTATTGAAAGCGCCGGTTGCACAGGTATTAGATGGCGGTTTAAGCGTGTTAATCGAAGAAGCACGCGTATTTATTCCTGCAAGCTTGGTATCTGATTCTTATGAGAGAGATCTCAAGAAATACGAAGGTCAGGAAATTGAGTTTGTAATCAGTGAGTTTAATCCTCGTAAGAGAAGAGTCATTGGTGACCGCAAACAGTTGTTGGTAGCTGCTAAGAAAGAGAAGCAGAAAGAATTATTCGATAAGATTGAGATCGGTATGAAGATCGAAGGTGTTGTGAAGAATGTAACAGATTTCGGTGCATTCATCGACTTAGGGGGAGCAGACGGACTGCTGCATATTTCAGAAATGTCTTGGGGACGTGTTGAGAATCCTAAGAAGGTCTTCAATATCGGAGATAAAGTTACTGTATTAATTAAAGATATCCAGGGTGAGAAGATTGCGTTAAGCTTAAAATTCCCAGAAGAAAATCCTTGGTTAAAAGCAGAAGAAAAATATAAAGTCGGAAGCAATGTAGCTGGTAAAGTTGCACGTATGACAGATTTTGGTGCGTTCGTTGAATTAGAATCTGGAATTGATGCTTTGCTTCATGTTTCTCAGATTGCAAAAGAACATATTGAAAAACCGTCTGATGTTTTAAAGGTAGGACAGGAAATTACTGCCAAAGTTGTGGATTTCAAGAAGGATGATAAAAAGATCAGCCTGAGCATGAAGGCATTGTTAACAGACGAAGAAACAGCAGAAGAATAAATAGGGCATAGTTCCTATGCTCTTTAAAATCCTTTTCCCTCGGGAAAGGGATTTTTTATTGTATAACTATTGTAAAATATGGGATTTTGAGATATAATCAGTCTTAAAAATACATTTTTTTAAAAGATAAATTTCAAAAAGGAGTTAAGACCATGGAAATAAAAAATTTTAAAAAAGTATTGGTTGCTAACCGTGGTGAGATTGCGATCCGTGTTTTTCGTGCCTTAAGTGAGCTTGGAATTACAACGGTTGGAATTTACTCAAAAGAGGACCGATATGCTTTGTTTCGCTCCAAAGCAGACGAATCCTATCAGTTAAATCCTGATAAAGGACCGATTGACGCTTATTTGGATATTAATACAATTATTCGTATTGCCAAAGAAAAAAATGTAGATGCGATTCATCCGGGCTATGGGTTCTTATCTGAAAATCCGGAGTTTGTAGATGCATGCGAGAAAAATGGAATTACGTTTATCGGACCATCTTCTGATCTGATGCGTAAGATGGGAGATAAGATTTCTTCAAAACAGATGGCGATTGAAGCAAAGGTTCCGATTATTCCGGGAGTGGATCATGCAGTTCATGAACTGGACGAAGTGATAAAGATTGCCGATCATGTGGGATATCCTGTGATGCTGAAAGCTTCCAATGGAGGCGGCGGACGCGGGATGAGAATTGTTCATTCAGCGGAGGAGATGCCAAAAGAGTTTGCGGAGGCAAAAGAAGAATCCAAAAAGGCATTTGGTGATGATCAGATTTTTGTTGAAAAATATTTAAAGAGCCCGAAACATATTGAGGTTCAGATCATTGGGGATCAGTATGGACATGTGGTTCATCTGTTTGATCGCGATTGTTCGGTACAGAGAAGGCATCAAAAGGTGGTAGAATATGCGCCGGCATTCAGCGTGCCGGAGAATGTCCGCCAGCAGATTTTTGACGCTTCCATCCGACTGGCAAAACATGTGGGATATAAGAACGCGGGAACCTTGGAATTTTTGGTGGATGCAGATCACAATGCTTATTTTATTGAGATGAATCCTCGAATTCAGGTGGAGCATACCATCACGGAGATGGTAACGGGAATTGATATTGTTCAGACGCAGATTCTTGTAGCAGAAGGTTATACGTTGGATTCTGCGGAGATTGGAATTTCAGGACAGGAAGATGTCGTATGCAACGGCTATTCTGTGCAGACTCGTATTACCACAGAGGATCCTTTGAATAATTTCCTTCCGGACACCGGAAAGATTACTGTGTACCGCTCCGGTGCAGGAAATGGTATTCGTTTGGATGGAGGAAATGCCTATGCGGGAGCTGAAATAACCCCTTACTATGACAGTCTGTTGGTAAAAGCGATTTCTCATGACCGTACCTTTGAGAGGGCTGTGGATAAGTCGATTCGTGTCTTAAAAGAAACAAGAATCCGTGGAGTCAAAACGAATATTCCGTTTTTGATCAATGTGTTAAACCATGAAATATTCCGTACCGGAAATTGTTATACGACGTTTATTGAAGATACACCGGAATTATTTTTATTGCCGGAAAGCCAGGACCGCGCCACAAAAATTTTGGAGTTTTTGGGGAATAAGATGGTCAATGCACAGCGTGCCGAGGAAAAACCGTATTTTGAAGATCGGATTCTTCCGAAGTATGAGAAAGAGCAGAAGATTTACGGTGCAAGAGATGAATTTTTAAAACTGGGTGCAAAAGATTTTACTCAAAAGATTTTAAAGGAAAAGAAACTGTACATTACAGACACAACGATGCGCGATGCGCAGCAGTCTTTAATGGCGACAAGAATGAGGACAAAAGATTTAATTGGCGCTTCCGATGCCGCAAATGCTTTTCTTCAGAATGCATTTTCCGCAGAAGCCTGGGGCGGAGCGACCTATGATACGGCATATCGCTTTTTAAAGGAATCTCCGTGGAAAAGACTGGAACTTTTGAGAGCGCATATGCCCAATACATTGATTCAGATGCTGCTGCGCGCTTCCAATGCAGTTGGATACAGCAACTATCCGGACAATGTGGTCAAAGCCTTTATTCAGGCTGCCGCTGGAAAGGGTGTAGATGTCTTTCGCATTTTTGACAGCCTAAACTGGATTGAAAATATGAAAATGCCGATTGAGACTGCGCTGGAGACGGGCAAGATTGTAGAAGGTGCTATTTGTTACACCGGAGATATTACGGATCCCAATGAGACGAAGTATACGTTGGATTACTATGTGCGAAAAGCGAAAGAATTAGAAAGTCTGGGAGTTCATATTTTTACGATCAAAGATATGGCAGGTCTGGTAAAACCATATGCAGCAAAGAAATTAATTTCTGCTCTGAAAGAGGAATTAAAGATTCCGGTCAATCTGCATACGCATGATTCTACCGGAAACGGGGTCAGTTCTCTGCTGATGGCTGCAGAAGCAGGACTGGATATTGCCGATTGTGCCATCGGATCCATGAGTTCCATGACCTCCAATCCATGTATGAATTCTTTGGTGGAGGCGCTGAAAGGAACCGAACGTGATACTGGACTGGATACAGATGAGCTCACCGAGTTAAGTCAGTATTATGAGAGAATTCGTCCGGTATACAAACAATTTGAAAGCGGCATGGATGCTCCGAATACTGAAATTTACAAATATGAAATTCCGGGAGGACAGTATTCAAATCTGCTGGCACAGGTAAAAGAGATGGGCGCAGCAGAGGACTTTGAGGAAATTAAAGGGCTTTATAAAGATGCCAACCAGCTTCTCGGCAATATTGTGAAGGTAACGCCATCTTCTAAAGTGGTCGGAGATTTTGCAATCTTTATGTTTAAAAATGGATTAACAAAAGACAACATTTTAGTGGAAGGAAAAGATTTGTCTTATCCAGATTCCGTGGTAGAATATTTTGAGGGTATGATTGGACAGCCGGAGGGGGGATTCCCGAAAGAACTTCAAAAGATCGTTTTGAAGGATAAGAAACCGATCACGGTCCGTCCCGGAAGTCTGCTCCCGGATGAAGACTTTGAATACATTAAGAACGGCTTAAAAGAAAACTTCTATACAGACAGTATGGAAGATCCGAACGTTCTGCATCAGAAAGCTTTAAGTTATGCTTTGTATCCGAAGGTGTATGAAGATTATTGCAGACATTTTGAGGCGTACAACGACGTCACTGCCTTGGAAAGCCATGTATATTTTTATGGTCTGCGCAAAGGAGAGGAGACGACACTGCGTCTGGACGAAGGAAAGTATCTGATTATTAAATTTATTGATATGTCAGAGCCAGATGAAGACGGATATCGTCTGCTGGACTTTGAGGTGAACGGTTCAATCCGTGAAATCAAGGTTCTTGATAAGCATTTAGAGGTTAAGACGGACGGAAGGGTCAAGGCAGATAAATCCAACCCGGCGCACCTGGGATCTACGATCCCTGGAACTGTAGGAAAGGTTCTTGTGAAGAAGGGAGATCCGGTTACAGTCAATATGCCTTTGATGACAGTAGAGGCTATGAAGATGGAGACAACGGTAGTTTCCAAAGTCGACGGTGTTGTGGATCAGGTTTATGTGAAGGAAGGAGAACAGGTAAATCAAGAAGATCTGTTAATTTCTTTTGAACTTGCCGAATAAAAATTTTAGAAGACTGCATACTAAAAGGAGAAAGTGAAAACTTTCTCCTTTTTTATGATATAGAAAAGTAACAACTTTCCTATATCATAAAAACGCTCCGCATTAAGAAATATAGGAAAGGCAGTGTATAAAATGCAAGAAGAAGAAAGAAAAGAAATTGAAGAGTTTGGGCAGGTTGATTTGGGCGGAATTCGTATTATGACAGTGATCGGTGAAATTGAGGGGCATCAGGTGTCCGCACAAAATGCGAAAACGACCAAATATGAACATATGATTCCGGCGCTTGCAAAGGCAGAACAGGATGATCATATCAAAGGCGTTTTAATTTTAATGAATACCATCGGGGGAGATGTAGAATGTGGATTGGCGCTGGCAGAATTAATTGCATCCTTGAGCAAGCCAACGGTTTCCTTGGTTTTAGGGGGAAGTCATTCCATCGGAGTTCCGCTGGCGGTAGCAGCAGATTATTCCATGATTGTCAAAAGTGCTACGATGATGCTTCACCCGGTGAGAACCTCCGGAATGTTTATCGGTGTCATTCAAAGCTACCGCAACATTGAAAAAATTCAGGATCGAATTACACAGTTTATCAGTGAGCATTCTAATATGGAACAAAAGAAGGTAGAGGAGCTGATGCTTCATGTGGGAGAACAGGTAAAAGACGCAGGGACGGTGTTAGATGGTCCGCTGGCGGTGGAATATGGATTAATTGATCAGATCGGAGGGATGAAAGAGGCCTTTGCAAAAATCAAAGACCTTTGTGATCAGTAAAGAAACTAAAAAAAGGGTTTCGATTTGATACATTTTGGTGTAAAATAAAATTAAAGATTTGCGTTACATCAGATTCGTTTATCATAAGGAGGAGATCATGAGAGGAATAGAAACCCCAGTACGCAACATTCGGAAACGTGTTTTTAAAGAGATTGCAAAGTTTGCCTATGAACAGAGAGATCTAAATGAATTGGAAGACTTGCCATATGAGATTCTACCGGGTGAAATTCCAACGTATCGAGACAGCATTTATCGAGAGAGAGCGGTCGTAAGCGAGCGAATCCGTTTGGCAATGGGAATGTCCCTAAGCCCTGCTGATAAACCTACCAGAATTACAAAAGGAATTGATGAGAGCAATATTTCGGAGAAATATTATGAGCCGCCGCTTCTTCAAGTGATTCCTTCTGCCTGTAATGCGTGCAAAGAAAAGGCGTTTATTGTCGGTGGGGAATGTCAGGGCTGTATGGCGCATCCTTGTATGGAAGTATGTCCGAAGAATGCGATCAGTTTTAAAGACGGATATTCGTATATTGATCAGGAAAAATGTATCAAATGCGGGCAGTGCAAAAAGGTTTGTCCTTACAGCGCAATTTATGAGAGAAGAAGACCTTGTGAGGCGGCATGTGGCGTAGGAGCCATCGAAACAGATTATGCAGGGCGTGCCAAAATCAATCCGGACAAGTGTGTTTCCTGCGGCATGTGTATGGTGAATTGTCCTTTTGGAGCCATTGCGGACAAGTCTCAGATTTACCAGCTGATCAAAGCAATGAAGGAAGGAAGCGATGTCATTGCGATTCTTGCACCGGCTTTTGTGGGTCAGTTTGGACCGAAAGCAACGCCGAATAAGATCAAGGCTGCATTGCTTGACATTGGATTTTTTGATGTGTGGGAGGTTGCAGTGGGCGCTGATGCAGGGGCATTGGAGGAAGCAGAGCATTATGTTCACAGCGTAGCAACCGGCGAGCTGCCGTTTTTGTTAACCTCCTGCTGTCCGTCATGGTCTATGCTTGGCAAGAAGTATTTTCCGGAGGTTATTGATGAGATTTCCAATGCGCTGACACCGATGGTTGCCACGGCGAGAGCAGCAAGACAGACCAATCCGGATGCGAAAATCGTCTTTGTAGGTCCTTGCGTAGCAAAGAAATTGGAAGCATCCAGAAGAACCGTCCGCAGCGAGGTGGATTTTGTTATTACTTTCGAGGAACTTTCTGGAATGTTTGAAGCGAAAGAAATTGACTTTAATACTTACGACAAGGAAGTGGAATTAAATGATGCTTTCGGTGCCGGGCGCGGGTATGCCGTTGCCAGCGGCGTTGCGGCAGCCATTGAAGCCTGTATCAATGAATACCATCCGGGAACGGAAGTAAAGATTGATCATGTGGAAGGGCTTGCTGAGTGCAAGAAGATGCTTTTGCAGGCCAAGGCAGGAAAGAAAAACGGTTATTTGATTGAAGGAATGGGATGTCCGGGAGGATGTGTCGCCGGAGCGGGCACAAACATTCCGGTAGTTAAAGCGGGAGTGCAGGTGAAAAAATTTGTCAATGAGGCAGAAGCATTTGTTCCGCCGGAGACTGCGAAATACTAAGAAAATGGTAATAAAAAGATGAATCCGTCGGGGTTCATCTTTTTGCTTGCGTATTTGGCGTTTTAATTGTAAAATAAAATATTGATAGCATTCTTTAAAAGATGCAGAAAGAAAGGTAACATTTTCTATGGCAGCAAGGAAGACAAGAAAGAGAAAGACATCCTCGAAGAGCCGAAAAAAACAAAAGGACTTTGAACCGTTTTACAAAGAAATCGCAGTGCTTTTGGTCTTTGCTCTTTTTATTTTTTTATTTTTAAGTAATTTTGGAATTTGCGGATATATTGGGGACAGCATCAGTTCTTTTTTGTTTGGTTTATTTGGAAGAACTTATTACATTGTGCCGATTGTTGGTTTTTTGTTGTCGATCTTGTTGATTTCCAATGATTACAGCAGTCTTGCAATCAAGAAAACTTGTTTCACAGTTGTACTGTTGGTTATGATTTCTACAATATTCCAGATGAGTAGTAACATTCATGTGACAGATCTGGGAGAAGTGTTTTTAGCAAGCAGCAAAAGTCATGAAGGAGGAGGACTTCTCGGTGCTTGGCTGTGTTCTGTTCTTGATCCGGAAATAGGAACGGCAGGAACAATTTTGGTAGTGGTAATGATTTCTGTGATTTCATTGATTTTGGTGACAGAGCGGTCCTTTTTATCTTTTTTAAAGAAAATAGGAGCTGTTTTTTCAGTTTTCAAAAAACAAAAGAAGAAAATTTCAAAAAGACAACAAAGGGAGACAGAAGAAGCACCGGAAGATCAGGTGGAAAAAAGCGGGTCAAAGATTTCTCATAAAAAGATTCCGGACCTGAATTTCGGAAGACCGAGACCGGAAGATGCGGATACGTTTCCAATGGAAGAAAGGCAGGAAGCGCCGCCGCAAACCTTTGATTTCCCATTGGCTTCGGAGGAAGAAACCGCAGCGGTAAGTGAAGCTGTAAAGGTGAGCAGTTCCCGCCCTTCGAGAAAGACATCAGAGAAAAAGGAGAAGATGCAGAAGGAGCCGGTTGTACTGGTTCATGAGGCATCTGGTGATTATACATATCCGCCGCTGAATCTTCTTGAAAAAGGAAACAGTTCCGGCGGCAGCAATCAGACGGAGCTGAACCGTACCGCTATGAAACTGCAAAAGACGTTAGAAGATTTTGGCGTCCATGTAACAATTACGAATATCAGCTGCGGACCATCGGTGACCCGATTTGAACTGCATCCGGAACAAGGGGTGAAGGTCAGTCGAATTGTGGGATTGGCAGATGACATTAAATTGAATTTGGCTGCTGCCGATATACGAATTGAAGCTCCGATTCCGGGAAAAGCAGCAGTTGGGATCGAGGTTCCTAACAAGACCAATCAAATGGTGATGTTTCGGGAATTGGTAGAAAACAAGGAATTTATGAGAGCAAAATCAAAGATTTCTTTTGCCGTGGGGAAGAATCTGGCGGGACAGGTAATTGTTTCGGACATTGCGAAGATGCCGCATTTATTAATTGCCGGCGCGACGGGCTCCGGAAAGTCTGTCTGTATTAATACGCTGATTATGAGTATTTTATATAAGGCTGCTCCGGAAGATGTCAAGCTGATTATGATTGATCCCAAAGTCGTAGAGCTCAGCGCCTATCAGGGGATTCCTCATTTGCTGATTCCGGTAGTTACAGACCCGAAACAGGCATCCAGCGCTTTAAACTGGGCAGTTATGGAAATGGGAGAGCGTTATAAAAAGTTTGCGGAAGTTAATGTAAGAAATTTAGACGGTTATAATGACAAAGTGCGGGAGTCGATTCAAAATGGACTGGAAGCAGAGGACTTTCAAAAGTTGCCGCAGATTGTGATTATTGTAGATGAGCTTGCGGATCTTATGATGGTTGCACCGGGTGAGGTAGAAGATGCCATTGTCCGTTTGTCGCAGCTTGCGCGGGCAGCAGGAATTCATCTGATTATCGCGACGCAGAGGCCGTCGGTCAATGTCATTACCGGCTTGATTAAGGCAAATGTTCCGTCAAGAATTGCGTTTTCCGTTTCATCGGGAGTGGATTCCAGAACGATTATTGATATGAATGGTGCTGAGAAATTATTAGGAAAAGGAGATATGCTCTTTTACCCTTCCGGATATCAGAAACCAATTCGTGTACAGGGCGCTTTTATCAGCGATGAAGAAGTCGGCAGAGTCGTAGAGTTTTTGAAAGAGCATAATCCGAATAAAGATAAGGAAGGAACTGAAATTCAGGAAAAGATTCAAACTGCTGCGGCAAAAGCAGCAACCTCTCAGGAGAGAGATGAATATTTTGAGGATGCCGCCATGTTTATTATTGATAAAGAAAAAGCCTCCATCGCAGGTCTTCAGAGAGTATTTAAGATTGGGTTTAACCGGGCGGCAAGACTTATGGATCAGCTTTGTGAAGCAGGAATTGTTGGTGAGGAAGAAGGGACAAAACCGAGAAAAGTTCTTATGAGTCAGGAACAATTTGAACAATATAAAGAGGAATATTTGTAAGAAGCTTTGTGGATGACTGCAGAGTGCTTACAAACTCCAAGAGAATTTTTATAGAAAGGATACATTATGAAAACAGATATTCAAATTGCACAGGAGGCAGAATTACTGCCAATTAAAGAAATTGCAGCAGGCATCGGAATCAAGGAAGAGGATCTGGAATTGTATGGAAAGTATAAAGCCAAATTTGATTCCAGGTTTATGGATGAGGTGAAAGAAAATAAGGACGGGAAACTGGTGTTGGTAACGGCGATTAACCCGACTCCTGCCGGGGAAGGAAAGACAACAACCAGTGTCGGACTTGCGCAGGCGTTAAACAAACTGGGAAAGAAAACCATTTGTGCATTAAGAGAACCGTCTCTTGGACCATGCTTCGGAATCAAAGGAGGAGCGGCTGGCGGAGGATATGCGCAGGTGGTTCCAATGGAAGATTTAAATTTACATTTTACAGGAGACTTCCATGCCATTACCTCTGCCAATAACCTTTTGGCAGCCATGATAGATAATCATATTCAGCAGGGAAATGGATTGAATATTGACACCAGAGAGATTGTGTGGAAGAGATGTCTGGATATGAACGATCGAGCACTTCGGAATATCGTGGTTGGACTTGGTCGTAAGGTGGATGGCGTTGTGCGCGAAGATCACTTTGTCATTACCGTAGCTTCTGAGATTATGGCGATTCTTTGCCTGGCAAATGATATGGCTGATTTAAAAGAGCGTTTAGGAAAGATCATAGTTGCCTATAATATGGATAAAGAACCTGTGACTGCAAAAGATTTAAATGCAGTGGGAGCGATGGCAGCGTTATTGAAAGATGCATTAAAACCTAATATGATTCAAACTTTAGAGCACACGCCGGCGTTTGTTCACGGAGGACCGTTTGCAAATATTGCACATGGCTGCAACAGTGTTCAGGCAACAAAATTAGCATTAAAATTATCTGATATTACAATTACAGAGGCAGGATTTGGAGCGGATCTTGGGGCAGAGAAATTCCTGGATATTAAATGTCCGATGGCAGGGTTGAGACCGGATGCGGTAGTACTGGTTGCGACAGTGCGTGCTTTAAAATATAACGGCGGGGCAGCGAAAGAACAGCTTTCCGAAGAAAATATTGACGTATTGAGCAAGGGAATTGTGAATCTTGAAAAACATATTGAAAATTTAAAACAGTTTGGCGTTCCGGTTGTAGTTACACTAAATCAATTTGTAACGGACACAGAAGCGGAACTTGCTTTTATCCAAAACTTCTGTGAAGAAAGAGACTGTGATTTTGCATTATCACAAGTATGGGCAAAAGGCGGAGAAGGAGGATTGGATCTCGGGAAAGCAGTGCTGCGCACACTGGAACAAAAGGAAAGTCACTATCAACCACTTTATTCTTATGATGCATCCATTGAGGAGAAAATCGAGACCATTGCCACGAAGGTTTATGGTGCCGATAAAGTTGTGTATACAGCAGCGGCAGCACGGCAGAAAAAGAGACTGACAGAGCTTGGCTTTGGCAATCTGCCGATTTGTATGGCAAAGAATCAATACTCTTTATCAGACGATCCGAAAAAATTGGGAAGACCGGAAGGGTTTGATATTACAATCCGTGAAATTTATGTAAATGCCGGAGCAGGATTTTTAGTGGCGTTGACCGGAGACATTATGACAATGCCGGGACTTCCGAAAAAACCTGCGGCAGAAGGAATTGATGTGGGAGAAGACGGCGTTATTACCGGATTATTTTAGAGAAACAACAAAAAGAGGAAAGCAAGATGCAGATGATAGATGGAAAAAAGATCTCAGGGGAGATCAAAGATGAATTAAAAAGAGAAGTTGCAATATTGAAAAAAGAAGGGAAAGAAATTGCTTTGGCAGTAATTCAGGTGGGAGAGGATCCTGCCTCCAGTGTTTATGTGCGAAACAAAAAGCGGGCTTGTGAGTATATTGGAATTGATTCTGTCAGCTATGAACTTCCGGAGAATACAACCGAAGAAGAACTGCTGCAGATTATAGACCAGTGCAATCAAAATTCCAAGATTAATGGAATTCTGGTTCAGCTTCCGCTTCCGTCTCATATGAATGAGGATAAGGTACTGCTTGCGATTGATCCGAGAAAGGATGTAGATGGATTTCATCCGGTGAGTGTTGGAAATATGGTGATTGGGGAAGATGGATTTCTTCCTTGTACACCGGCAGGGGTCATCGAGCTTTTAAAACGTTCCGGAGTGGAAATCGAAGGAAAAGAATGTGTAGTGCTCGGGCGCAGCAATATTGTGGGGAAACCGATGGCAATGTTGTTATTGCGGGAGAATGCGACGGTGACGATCTGTCATTCCCGTACAAAAAATTTGCGGGAGGTTTGCCGCAGGGCAGACATTCTGGTGGTTGCTATTGGAAAACCGAAATTTATTGATGATACCTATATTAAGGATGGAGCCGTTGTTATTGATGTGGGAATTCATCGTAATGAGCAGAAGAAGCTTTGCGGTGATGTGGATTATGAAAAGGCGGCTCCAAAGACAAGGGCAATTACGCCGGTTCCGGGAGGTGTCGGACCTATGACCATTGCTATGTTAATGAAAAACTGTGTAGAATCAAAGAAATTATTTGGAGAGTCATTGAAATGAAAATATTATTTATTTCTTTAGGCTGTGATAAAAATCTGGTAGACAGTGAAGTGATGCTGGGAATGCTTACAGAGAATGGGTATGAACTGACAGATGATGAGAGAGAAGCAGATGTGATTGTGATTAATACCTGCTGTTTTATTCATGATGCCAAAGAAGAAAGTATTCAAACCATTCTTGAAATGGCACAGTACAAAGAAGAAAATTTGAAGGCTCTGATCGTAGCGGGATGTCTGTCGGAGCGTTATAAAGATGAAATTTTAAAGGAAATTCCCGAAATTGATGCAGTGCTTGGAACAACCAGCTACGATTCTATTGTAGAAGCAGTGAATGAGGCGCTTGAGGGAAAATGCTTTGAACATTATGAGAGCGTGGATTACCTTCCTGATTTGTCAGGGCAGCAGCGTGTGATTACTACCGGAAATCATATGGCATATTTAAAAATTGCCGAGGGATGTGATAAGCGCTGCAGTTACTGCATTATTCCAAAGATTCGGGGACGTTTCAGAAGCGTGCCCATGGAAGATTTGCTTCGTGAGGCAAAGCAGCTTGCTGCCGGCGGAGTAAAAGAATTGGTATTGGTAGCGCAGGAAACAACCCTTTATGGGGAAGATCTTACCGGGAAAAAACAGCTTCCTCTTCTGCTTCATAATTTATGTCAGATTGAGGGCATCGCATGGATCCGTCTGCTGTATTGTTATCCAGAAGAGATTACAGAAGAGCTGATTGAGACCATCAGGACGGAAGAGAAAATCTGTCATTATATTGATATGCCGATTCAGCACAGTGAAAATCGCATTTTACAGCGAATGGGTCGCAGAACTTCCAGAGAGGATCTTGTAAACATTATAAAGAAACTTCGAGAGAGAATTCCGGATATTGCTATTCGGACAACCTTGATTACCGGTTTTCCGGGAGAAACAGAGAAAGACCATCGGGGACTGATGGAGTTTGTAAAAGAATGTCGTTTTGAACGGTTGGGAGTTTTTACTTATTCACCGGAGGAAGATACGCTTGCGGCGGAATTTGAGCATCAAATTGCGGAAGAGGTAAAAGAGGCAAGAAGAGATGAGCTTATGATGCTTCAACAGGAGATTTCCTATGAAAACACACAGAAACTAACCGGAAAGGTAATAGAAGTCATGGTTGAAGGATATTTATATGAGGATGATATTTATGTAGGACGTTCTTATATGGATGCTCCGAACGTCGATGGCTGTGTTTTTATAAATTCTGAGGAAGAACTAATGACAGGGGAGTTTGTATATGTTAAAATTACCCAAGGAAGAGAATATGATGTGATAGGAGAAGTGGATTATGAATTTACCGAATAAGTTAACGATTTTGAGAACGCTTATGATACCATTCTTTTTGTTCTTTCTGCTGACAGATTATGCAGGAGACTACAGCAAATGGATTGCAGTTGTATTATTTATCGTGGCGAGTCTTACAGATTTTCTGGATGGACATATTGCCAGAAAATATCATCTGGTGACAAACTTTGGAAAATTTATGGATCCGCTTGCAGATAAGTTGCTGGTATGTTCGGCTATGATTGCACTGGTTGGAATGAATCGTTTGTCATCCATTGTAGCAATCATTATTATTGCCAGAGAATTTATTATCAGCGGATTTCGTCTGATTGCATCAGATAATGGAATTGTAATTGCAGCCAGTTACTGGGGAAAATTCAAGACCAATTTTCAGATGTTTATGATTATTATGCTGATTATTGATCTGGGAAGCCGCACGGCAGTTTTCATTGAGAATCTTTTGATTATCATTGCAACGATATTAACGATCATCTCTTTGGTGGACTATTTAGTAAAGAACAAACAAGTATTATCAGAAGGGAATTAAATCAAATGACGGCAGAAATTATTTGCGTGGGAACAGAAATTTTATTAGGAAATATTGTAAATACCAATGCCGCCTACCTATCAGAACGCTTAGCCGCTTTAGGCATAAGCGTTTTTTTTGAAACAACGGTTGGCGACAATCCTCAAAGGCTGGAGGAGGTTCTTCGTACTGGGCTGAAACGGTCGGATCTTTTGATTTTGTCCGGAGGACTCGGACCGACCAAAGATGATCTGACCAAAGAAATTGCAGCCAAGGTTTGTGGTCAGAAGCTTGTGCAGGATCAGGAGGCGCTTCGGAGGTTAAAAGAATATTTTACATCTGTCAAACGCCCTATGACGGAAAATAATTTAAAACAGGCGCTGGTTCCGGAACGTTGTACGGTACTTTATAATCACAATGGAACGGCACCGGGGATGATCATTCATGCACAGGAAGAGAAAAAAGTGATTTTGCTTCCGGGACCGCCCAGTGAGCTGCTTCCGATGTTCCATCATCAAGTAGAACCGATTTTAAGAGAGATGCAGCCGGGAATTCTGTATTCAGATGTAGTAAAAATTGATTGTATGGGAGAGAGCGCTGTAGAAACGGAGATTTTAGATTTAATCGACGGACAGAGCAATCCTACCGTTGCCCCATATGCAAAATTAGGAGAAGTGCATTTGAGAGTTACAGCTAAGGCAGATACAGAAGCACAAGCAAAAGAATTGGTGAAACCGATGACGGAGGAGTTATATCGCCGTTTTGGAAAGAAAATTTATACAAAGGAAGAAGACACGGTCTTAGAAGAAGTTGTGGTTGCAATGCTTGCAAAGCGAAATTATACGATTGCGGCGGCGGAATCCTGCACAGCAGGAATGTTTACAGCAACACTTGTAAATGTTGCAGGAGCTTCTGAAGTTTTGAATGAAAGCTTTATCACATACTCCAATGACGCAAAAACAAAATATTTAGGGGTAAAAGAAGAGACGTTAAAATCCGTTGGAGCAGTTTCAGAAGAAACGGCGGCGCAGATGGCAGAAGGAGCCGCAAAGGCGGCAAATGCCAATGTGGGCGTAGGAATTACCGGACTTGCGGGACCCGGAGGGGAAACTCCGGAGAAAAAAGCAGGACTTGTCTATATTGGAGTTTGTGTCAATGGAAAAACGAAAGTCAATCGATATCAGTTAAGAGGAAATCGTCAGAAGGTGCGGGAAATAGCGGTGAGCCGGGCAATGACTATGGTTCGTCTTGCAGTTGAAAACGAATAAATGTTCGTGCGAACACTTGTTTTTGTTTTCCGGGTATGTTATACTTTGCTTAGGTTTTTAAGATAGAAGACAGACTTTGAGAAATTAAGATAAAGGAGAAGTATTAAATGAAGCAGGAGGAGAAGTTAAAGGCATTGGATGCCGCTTTGGTGAAGATTGAGAAAGATTACGGCAAGGGTGCTGTCATGAAATTGGGAGAATATCAGGCAGACCGCACCATTGAAGTAACACCGACCGGTTCCATCAGTCTTGATATTGCATTGGGAGTCGGCGGAATTCCCAAAGGGCGTATCATTGAAGTTTATGGTCCGGAATCCAGTGGTAAAACTACGGTTGCACTGCATATGGTAGCGGAAGTCCAAAAAAGAGGAGGAATTGCGGGATTTATTGATGCAGAGCATGCGCTGGATCCGGTTTATGCCAGCAGTATTGGGGTTGATGTTGATAATCTTTATATTTCACAGCCGGATACCGGGGAACAAGGACTTGAGATTGCGGAGACAATGGTTCGTTCCGGCGCAATTGATATTATCATTGTGGATTCGGTAGCAGCTTTGGTTCCGAAAGCGGAGATTGATGGAGATATGGGAGATTCCCACGTGGGACTTCAGGCGCGTCTGATGTCACAGGCACTTCGGAAGTTAACGGGGATTGTCAACAAATTTCATTGTTCTGTTATTTTTATCAATCAGCTTCGAGAGAAGGTCGGAGTGATGTTTGGAAATCCGGAGACGACAACCGGAGGTCGTGCGCTGAAGTTTTATTCTTCCATTCGCTTGGATGTCCGCCGAATTGAAACTCTGAAACAGGGAGGAGAAATGATCGGTAACCGTACAAGAATTAAGGTTGTGAAAAATAAGGTTGCGCCGCCGTTTAAGCAGGCGGAGTTTGACATTATGTTCGGGCAGGGAATTTCCAAGTTCGGAGATCTTTTGGATTTAGCGGCGGGAGCCGATATTATTCATAAAAGCGGCGCATGGTATGCATATCAGAACGAGAAAATTGGTCAGGGCCGGGAAAACGCTAAAAATTATCTGGCGGAGCATCCGGAGATTGCAGCAGAAGTAGAACATGCCATAAGAATACATTATGGTCTTCTGGAAGATGAGAATGTGGAAACCGAAGAAACCAAAGATGTAAAAGAAGCGGAAGGAAACGTTTAGAAAGAGTCATGATCGTCAGCAGATTAGAAGAAATCAACAAGAAGCAGAGCAGACTTTTTTTAAATGAGGAGAAATATTGCCTGCTGTATCAAAATGAAGTAAGGCGTCTGGGACTGGAAAAACAAGGAGAAGTAGATCAGGAGGTATTAGCAGAACTGAATGGTCTGCTTCTTTATCGTGCAAAGCGAAAAGCAATGTCTCTGTTGAAATCTCAGGATCGTACCAAAAACGAATTGTCAGAAAGACTTCGGCGACTGGAATTTCCAGAAATTATAATTGAAGGTGCAGTATCTTATGTGGAGTCTTTTGGGTATATTAATGATGAAGCATATATTCGCCGTTATATGGAGTATAAAGCACCCTTCAAAAGCCGATTGCAAATTCAAAGTGAACTGCATCAAAAGGGAATTTCGCAAGAGCTGCTGGATACAATCTGGGAAGAATCTGAATATCAGGAAGAAGATATTTTGGAAAAACAAATTCAGAAACGAATTCGTCAAAAAGGTCCAGTAACGGATGGGAATTTTCAGAAAAATTATGGATATTTTGCAAGAAAAGGATTTTCTTCCAATTCTATCTTGAATTTATTAAAAAAATATAAACAATAGATGTTTTACTTGCTGTGCAGGTCAAAACAATATATAATCCAAAGGAAAGGGTGTTTTCCGACTGTGAATTTTTACAGCCGGCAGGCTGAATCGACATGACATATGTCACTCCGGCAGGCACTGCGGCGACAACAGAGTCAGGGAATTCAATAAGATGACTGACTCATCCTATATAAGTATAAGGAGTACAAATTTCTATGAGAAAGAAATCACATATTTCGTTGGCTGGACAGATTATGGATTCTATGGAACTGGAAAATATTTTCGATTATAAACTGCCGTTTTACATTGGCAGTATCTGGCCGGATTGCAGACCTTCTTTCGTGACAACACCCCATAAATTCGATAATACATTTCATGATATTGAAAGAAAATTATCGCAGTTTATTTCCAATTATAATTCAGAGCGCGGAATGGATATGCGTCATTGTGCAAGGCTTGGGGTTATCGTTCATTACATTGCAGACTATTTTACATTTCCACATAACAATCATTATGAAGGGAACGTTAAGGATCACTGCTATTATGAGCGGGATTTGAAGCACGAGCTGAAAGCGTTTCTTATGACAGAGGAAGCAGCGCAGGTGAAGGAGCATGTTGCTGCATATGATTCTGTGGAAGAGCTGATTTCCTACATTCAGAGTATTCATAATAGTTACAGAAAGCTTGTTCATAATGTTCAGGAGGATATTCGCTATATTGTGCATGTTTGTACAACCGTTGTAAAGAGCATATTGAATATGGTCAGTCAGGTATTTCGTCCGGTGACGGTGAATATTCAATATGTATAGAGCAGAAAATCATATATAACATGGATAATTTCCGGAGAAAGGAAGAGGGCAGATGATCAGTGATTTTGCTCTCTTCTTTTTTGTTGAGAGGAGAATAACAAAACGATCCAATGATGCATAGAGATATAATAAAATATATTGCCATAGTGACGATGTTTTTGAATCATATTTCGACAGTTTTTATGGAGCAGGGCAGTTTTTGCTCTCATCTCCGAGATTCCGTTTTGTCTGGCATTTACTAAACAAGGTTTGATGAAATTTTGTGGTATGAATATGATATTTATGCTGCGGTGTCTGTTGATGGCTGTTTGGATGCAAAAAGTTTCAAACAGATTCTTAAAGAGTTTCATTGCGGCAGGATGCATATTGATTTCCATGATTTCAGATTGGGCGTTTTTTGCGCCGATTTTGTTTCTGTGGGCAGGGGATTCAAGAAGAAGGAAGCAAATCACCTTTGCGCTCTCTGCACTTTTGTTTGGTTTATTTTGCTGGGAATTTTGCGAATTATTTTTGAATAGTTAGAAAACCAAGGAAAACAAAAATCGTATTTTCTCTTGTTTTTCCGACGGATTCTCTCTATAATAAATGATTGGAACCCTACAAAAAAAGTAGGAAACAAAGGATTAGGAAAGGGTTGGCAGAATGGGGAAAATAGAGATTTCATATAAAGAGTTAAAGTCAATGCCGGAGGATGCATATCAGCTGATTGATCTTAGAAATGCAACCAATACGTCCTACGGGATGATACCGGGTGCAGTGACGGTTTTGGAGGAAGACTTAAAGGAGCGGGTCATAGAAGAACGAAATAAGAATAAAAAAATAGTATTCTATTGTACCAAAGGAATCTTAAGCGAAAAAACAGCACAAAATTTCAGAGAACAGGGAATGGAAACTTATAGCCTAAAGGGTGGTTATATGGGATGGCTGTTAGAAAATATGGAAACGGCACAATTAGAAACAGAGGATACGAGCAAGGAATTGATGCGAGCGCAGGAAATTGAGAAAAGCATTCGCAAGAAATTTCATAAAACACTGTTTTCAAAGTTCGCGAAGGCAATTAAGACGTATGATTTGGTGAAAGAAAAGGACAAGATTGCCGTTTGCATTTCCGGGGGAAAAGATTCCATGCTTATGGCGAAGCTGTTTCAAGAATTAAAGCGGCATAATAAATTTCAATTTGAACTGGTTTTTCTTGTGATGGATCCAGGGTACCATAAGGTAAACCGTCAGCTGATTGAGAGCAATGCAGAAATGATGGGAATTCCGATTCATATATTTGAATCCGAGATTTTTGATACAGTCTACGAGATTGAAAAATCACCGTGTTATCTCTGTGCCAGAATGCGGAGAGGATATCTTTACAGCAAGGCAAAGGAGTTGGGGTGTAATAAAATTGCTCTTGGTCATCATTATGATGATGTAATTGAAACAATTCTAATGGGAATGCTCTATGGAGGACAGATTCAGACAATGATGCCAAAGCTTCACAGTACAAATTTTGAGGGAATGGAGCTGATCAGACCGCTGTATCTGATTCGAGAAAAGGATATCAAGCATTGGCGGGATTATAATAAGCTGAATTTTCTCCAGTGCGCCTGCCGCTTTACAGAAACCTGCACGACATGCAGTACAGATGGAAGAAGCAGTTCAAAACGTATGGAGGTCAAACAGCTGATTGCCAAAATGAAAGAAATCAATCCGTATGTGGAGTCTAATATTTTTAAAAGTGTGGAAAATGTAAATTTGAAAACCATCATTGCTTATAAACAGGACGGAAGGAAGCACTCGTTTCTGGAAACTTATGAAACAAAAGAGGATGCATGATAAAAACCTGATATGGAAGTGTGAAAGCCTTCCATATCAGGTTTTTGGTAATAGCGATGAGCCGATGAGCCAAGTCCGAGCTTGCCTGAGACTTGGGTGACTGCTTACAATCCCGGAATGTGCCTTTTGGAACTTCCGGAGATTGAGAAAAAATTACATCTCGTCGGAGATTTCGACAATCTGGCGTTTTCTTGCAGCCGTGTCATGTTCTAAATATTCATCGTAAGTACATTCTTTATCAATTAAGCCGTTTTCTGTAATTTCCATAATTCGGTTGGCTGTTGTCTGGACAAACTGATGATCCTGAGAGGTAAACAGCAGGGCTCCCTCAAAATCCTTCAAAGCTTCATTTAATGCGGTAATGGATTCCATATCCAGGTGATTGGTAGGCTCATCCAGAAGTAAAATATTGGCGCCGCTGATCATCAGTTTAGAAAGCATGCAGCGAACTTTTTCACCACCGGATAAAACACCGACTTTTTTCAAAGCATCCTCCCCGGAAAATAACATTCGTCCCAGAAAACCGCGAACAAAGGTGGCGTCTTTTTCTTCGGAATACTGTGTCAGCCACTCAACGATGGTCTCATCCTGACTGAAATCTTTGGTATTATCTTTTGGAAAGTAGGATTGTGAGGTTGTAACTCCCCATTTATAAGTTCCTTCATCGGGCTCCATTTCACCGGAAAGAATTTTAAATAAAGTTGTTGCAGCCTGAGTATTCGGTCCCACGAAAGCAATTTTATCCGTTGGTTTCATTAAGAAAGAAATGTTATCCAGTATTTTTATGCCGTCAATGGTTTTTGAGAGATGCTCCACTACCAGAGCATCATTTCCAATCGTACGGTTTGGCTTAAAGTTAATGTATGGGTATTTTCTGCTGGATGGTTTCAAATCGTCCAACTGAATTTTATCGAGGGCTTTCTTTCTGGAAGTTGCCTGCTTGGATTTGGAGGCATTGGCGCTGAATCTTGCGATAAAGTCCTGCAGTTCCTTGATTTTTTCCTCCTTCTTCTTGTTGGATTCTTTCATTTGCTTTGTAAGGAGCTGGCTGGATTCATACCAGAAATCGTAATTTCCGGAGAATAACTGGATTTTTGCGTAATCAATATCCGCGATATGAGTACAAACCTTATTTAAGAAATAACGGTCATGAGATACGACAATGACAGTATTATCAAAATTAATCAAGAATTCTTCCAGCCAGTAGATGGCATCCAAATCCAAATGGTTGGTAGGCTCGTCCAAAAGAAGGATATCAGGATTTCCGAACAATGCCTGAGCCAGCAGTACCTTTACTTTTTGGGAGCCGTTTAAGTCTGCCATTCTGGTATTGTGAAGCTCAGAGGATACCCCAAGACCGTTTAATAACGTTGCGGCATCGGATTCTGCTTCCCAGCCGTTCATATCGGCGAACTCTCCTTCTAATTCGCTGGCACGGATTCCATCCTCATCAGTAAAGTCTTCTTTGGCATAGAGGGCTTCTTTTTCTTTCATAATTTCATAAAGTCTTTGATTTCCCATCATAACCGTATCAAGGACCAGATGCTCATCATATTGATAGTGATCCTGTTTTAAAACGGAAAGACGCTGTCCGGAGGTGATGGAGACATCTCCTTTGGAGGGTTCGATTTCACCGGAAAGGATTTTTAAGAAGGTAGATTTTCCTGCTCCGTTGGCGCCGATCAGCCCATAGCAGTTTCCTTCTGTAAATTTAATATTTACATCTTCAAACAAAGCACGTTTGCCTAAACGCAGTGTTACATTATTTGCCTGTATCATTGTATAACCTTTCTTTTTGTTTTATAATCATTATGCTACTCTTTTTCATTTTACAGAAAAGACAGAGTTTTTCAAGTGAAAAATGTATTGTGCAAGTAAAAATACTTGACAAAGCTGTCGGGATTTTGTAAACTAACACATGGTAAAGGAAAAATGCTTTACAGGAGTATCAGATGGAACGAATCGTTGAACAGAATTTATTGTATGATTTTTATGGTGAGCTGCTGACAGATCACCAGAAAGAAATCTATGAAGAACATATTTTGAATGATCTGACTGCTACGGAGATTGCTGCCGATTTTGGCATCACGAGGCAGGCGGCTTATGATATGATTCGCAGGTGCAATAAGATTCTGGAGGATTATGAGAAGCGTCTGCATCTGGTTACAAGATTTTTGACGGCCAAGGAGAAGATCAAAGAGATTCATATGATATCGCAAAGGCTTCTCAGGGAAGATAAAGAGCAGATGAAAGAAGATATCAGGCAAATAGAATCTGTATCCAATCAGATTCTGGAAGATTTATAAGTTGAGGTGAATCTATGGCATTTGAAAGTTTATCCGAGAAACTTCAGGGTGTATTTAAGAACTTAAGAAGCAAAGGCCGTTTGACGGAAAATGATGTAAAGGAAGCGATGCGCGAAGTAAAGCGGGCGCTTTTAGAGGCCGATGTCAATTTTAAAGTCGTAAAGTCATTTATAAAAACTGTGCAGGAAAGAGCAATTGGGCAGGATGTGCTGAATGGTCTCAATCCCGGGCAGATGGTAATTAAAATCGTAAAGGAAGAGATGGAATCTTTGATGGGTTCCACGATGAAAGCAAGCTGGTGTGCCATCACGTCTTTTTGTGATTTATATCGGCCTCCTTCTGTTAATTGGTAAATCTTGGATTCGACAGTATAGAATCCGTTTGGGTCTACTACCGGAATGACAGGCCAGTAGCGACATACATCGAAATAGAATACATTACTTTTGATATCGCCTCCGGCAAATGAAGGAGCTTCATAATC
>OFMK01000124.1_pt1 | contig 86532 bp, 71 predicted proteins | sample 1541781 | NCBI WGS metagenome assembly OFMK01 (sample SAMN04209250, study PRJEB22552) | human gut metagenome | biome: gut; material: feces | host: Homo sapiens | place: USA: Oklahoma
AGCCCACGATGTAGCCGTAGTGGTCCTCGGTGTTCAGGCTGGGCTTGTTGCCGCCGCCTCCACCGCCGCCGCTGCTGTTGGAAACCTCGTCCCAAACCAGCACAAAGGGAGAGAACTCCTTCGTCGCAAACTTCAGATACTGTTCCCCGTCCAGAGTGACGATCTCCAGCTTGTTATTGGCGGTGGTGTACTCCTCTACTTCGTACCCCTCCGTGCCAATCAGTTTCTCCGTTTCTTCGTCATACTGCCGGTCCAGCCCGGTGAAATGGACAATCTTAAAGTCATCGTTGCTGTCAGAGCCCTTGGGCAGTTTCCAGTAGACATCCACCGGCCGATCCGCGGTGACCCAGGCCCGGCCGTTGGTCTCATCCACCAGGTCCAAATACTGATAGATGTAGTGGTCGTCGGTCTCCGCCTGGTTATTCTCCACCAGATAGTCCTTCAGAATCCGCTGGCTTTCATTGGCCGCATCGCCTTCTGCGGTATCCCCCTGGGACAGCTCATCCGCCAGCAGATGAACGCTCTCTGCCTCCACTGTGACATGGGATTCGTTGACGACGTACTGGGTGTCCGCATCCGCAACCGCTGTGATGGTACAGCCCGTTGTCTCATCAATGGTTTTTGTGTTTTTCGTCACGTCATCGGTTGTGGTGGCAACCTTCGTTGTCACCTCCCCATTGGTGGTGCCGCGGACTGTGAGGGTCCCATTGCCCACCTTAACGGGTAAGGTTTCCGTATTATCCCCACCGTTTAACTTAACTTGTGCTTCCACCAAATCCTGCTCCAGCAGGCCGGGATAGATGGTCATGTCATACTGCTGATACAGCGTCCCCAGGTCCAGCGTGAAGTCATCGCTGAGTGTGGGAATGCCACCTTCTTCACCCTTGGGGGTAAACTGCACTCTGACCGGGATTTTCTCCCCGCCAACTACCGCCGGGTTCATACGGTAAACATAACGGTTCCGTGTTACGTCTCCAACCGTCGTCTCCTCGTAGCTGGTGCCGTCCTCGTCATCGTAGTACAGAGCAAGGGACCACTCTCGCGTCTGCTCCTCATCCGCATACGTGAAGGTTAAAATCTTAGACAGATCGGTTGCTCCCTCCTCGGTGGGATCATCTTGGATATTCAGTTGGTCGTTGAGCCAATCGGGCAGCGTGATATAGTAGCCGGGCTCAGGCAGGCCGTTGCTCTGATCACCCGTTTCCTCATCGTCTCCCGCCCGGGCTGCTCCAGATTGGTTGCCAACCACACTCTCGTACCCATCGCCGCCGGTGTACACAATGATGTCCGCGGGGGTGATGGTGACGGTCCGCTCGCTTTCGTCAATTTTGGTGGATTCCGTGTTGGTGCTCACCGTCGGGCCGTCCTGGCCAATCTGGACCGAAGCGGTGTTTTCCACGGTGGCTTCCGCGCCGGAGACTACTTTAACGGTCATGGTGACCTCACCGGTGTCGCCTGGTTGCACCTTGTTCAGCGTCCAGGTCACTATACCCGATTCTTTGTTTAATGCACCGTCATTGTCCGCCGATACAAATTCTGTTCCCGTGGGAACCTTGTCCGTGATGGTCACCGTTGCCTCTGTGTCCTCGGTGTTCTTGTAGGAGATGGTGTAGGTCAGCTGGTCGCCCACTTTGAGGCCGGTTTGCGGCACTTCCGTGGTGGCATCTCCGTCCTTCGGCTGATACTTTGTGACAGACTTTTCGGGGACGTAGGTCTCTGTCGTCGTGGTTTGTTTTGGATCATTGTTCCCCACCTTGACATCTGCCTGATTAACAATCGTGTTGTTTTCGTCGTCCTTCACCGCCGCTTCTGTCACCTTCACCCGGAAGGAAACTTCGCCGGTGGCGTTGGCGGCGGCATTGTCGATTGTCCAGGTCAGGGTTTTGGCAGTGTCGTCATAGTTCGCGCCCCCATCTGCCACACACTCGGTTCCCTCGGGAATGGTATCCGTCACAATCACCGTAGCCGCTGTCGCGTTTCCATTCTCATCCACCGCGTCGTTGACCCACTGGATGGTATAGGTCAGGATGTCGCCCACGCCGGCCACTTTGCCGTCGGGGTCAATCCCGTCAGGGTCCTCTGTTGTGCCTGTTGTGACCGACTTGGTGTTTCCTTTTTCCGCAACGGTGTTGGTGAATTGGAGCGTTGTCGCGCCGACTTCGGATACTGCGTCTCCCTTGTCATTGGTTGTCTGTGTCACGGTAACTTCCGGCTTAGCTAAGGTTCCATCCTCGTTCTCATCCACCTGCACCGTCACCGTGTACGCTGCCTGAGAGTAAGTAACATCTTCGATTACCCCAGCTGTCTCTTGGACAAGGAATTTGTAGGTTCCTTTCTCATAGAACGTAATACCCTCAAACGCACTTGTCTTTGCATTCATGATACTGTTGCTGCCTGTCAGAGTGGGGCCTCCCGAGATTGTCGTGGTCATAACATCATCGTCAACCTGCGCCCCATTCAAAACAACATTACCCTCTGCAATAGCTTTCTTTGTCTCATCATTGTTTGCCGCAAGTGTAAAAGAGAATGTATCCGTCGGTAGCCAGCCGCGCCCGGTGAGGGTCTTGTTCACGGTGAGCGCCGTGCTTCCGTCTCCACCCAAGGTAGCTTCCTTCTTGACGTTGCGGAAGGTCAGGGATGCATTCTCTTCAGTTACTGTCCCATCACCAGCATCCACAGACACGATTGCATTCAGGCCCTTGTCCTCATCATAGGTCACCGTGACTGTGACAACCTTTTCTTCCTCGTCATAGACCATGCCGGGTTCTTTGTCTTCCGGGACAACTTCCTGGAAGGAATACTTGTAGGTTCCTGCATCCTGCACATCGTAAGTAATGGTGCCGAAGAAGATATTGTTCGCAGTAGCCTCGGTGTTTTTTACTGTATTCCCTACCTCCAGGCTATTTTCGTCAATCACAGGCAGAGGCACCGTTGCGCCTTCGCTACCCACTTTTTCCGCCTTTGTCAGCGCAAAGGAGAACTGATCCTTTGCGAGTGTGTCCCCTGTCAACGTCTTTGTTCCTCGGATTATAACCCGTTGCGTGGCAGTATCATACGTGTTGACAAAAGTCATGGGGTTATTTTCATTATATTCGTATTTCGTTGTTGACCCTCCGGCTAACAGAGAATACATTATTTTTTCCACATTCAAGGAGCCAGTTCCAGTATCTTTTACCACAACCTGAACCTGGTAAGCCCTTGAATCAGAAGACATTCCCGGTATTTCAGAGTTTTTTTCTCTAATTTCATATTTATACGTGCCGGGCTTTGTATAAGTAATGTCTCCGAAGGAGGCGGTATGATTCGTTGTATCCTTGTCGATTACAATCTCTTTTCTATCCGGCATTGGTGCACCCTGGGTGACAGCAGTGATTGTAAACGTAAACGAATCGTTCTCTTGCCATTCGTAACTGGTTTCAGGCGCTTTCCCCTGAATCTCCTTTTTTACCTGCAGGGCAGTCGATCCCGTAAGGGATGCGGATTCAACTTCATATGTATTGGTGAATGCAGCCGTCTTCGTCCCATCTGCCGAAATAGTTCCCGTCGCAGCCCCCTCTGGCGCCGTCTGGGTAAATCCATCCCCCAGTTCCGTTTCCGTTACCGTATACGTGGTTCCCGCCGGGAGACCCTGAATGGTAATTGTCTGATCTGCTTGTAATGTTACCGTTGCTTGGCCATTGGTCACCGTCAACTCGCCAGTTTTTTCCTCTTGTGCACCCTTCTCGCTTGTTGTTTTGGTCTCATATGTACCACTTAACTCAGACCCAAACTGTACGCTGAATGTAAAATTCGTATCCGGGCTCGGAGTCAGTCCATCCCCTACTGTGACCGTTTTGGAAATAGCCAAACTCCCCGTTGCCACCGGGTCAATCAACGTGCCGTCAGTAATCTCCTTCGCAGTCACCTCGCCGTACGACACTGTAACGTCAATCGGCTCTACTGCTACGTATCCTTCTGGTGCTTCGGTCTCCGTCAAAGTATAGACATGGCCGGACGGGATATCTGTAAAGGAGATTTTGCCATCATTATCTGATGCAACTTTCTTTTGCCAATTCCCGTCGTCAACTTTCAGCGTAAACTCTGCTCCTTTTAGTGGTTGTTTTTCAGCATTTACCTTTGTAAATTCCAAGGAACCAACAAACCCCTTCACCTGAGGAACTGCAAGCTCTGTTTCATATAATTCAGGCTCAAGGTCTCCTTTCCCATCACGTACCATATAGGTTAGTTTTGTCGTTCCATTGGTATCATAGTTTTGGTTTTGACTAAAACCCTCTTTTAAATTGTTCAATGTAACAGAGTATGTTAATGTATAAGTATACCATGTAACATTGCCTATAGTTTCTTTCTCATATAGAGAATCATTCTTTAGGTCCCAAATTAAAGTATTCGTATCTGTATTATACTTGCGTGGATTACGAACTATGTTCTGGGTTTCATTTGTGACCCTTGTAATTCCTTCATTTAGGCCAAACTGAATATACTCTCCCATCGGGTCCGTTAAAATCCATGCCTTCGCTTGATTCACAATAATCTGTGCAATATTTTCTAACCCCAACGAGATATCATCATTCGATTGAAAATGCTGATCGGCAAAACTACCCAGCCAATTATCAATTGTTTGACCATTTACTTTCTTATTCTCTATGCTACCACTTTTATACGAAACTGTATAAAGTTTTGCTCCTTTCTCTCTGATTTGACCTGGAATATCGTCACTTTCCCCCAAGTCGTCCCACCCCTTAGTACAATAAATATCATGCCAGTCTAGGTGTTCCGCTGAGCTTCCTCCGCCTCTTGATCCTGTCATTTTCATCATACTGCTTGTTTCATTCCTATCGGTTACATGAAAGGTAGGAACACCATCTGTCATCAAAATGACATATTTATTTTGAATATCTTTAATTTTGTCATGGTTTAACAGATTATTCGCTAACCGCAATCCACCTTCGATATTGGTACCTTCATTACTGGTCTTTTCAATTCCAGTGACTGCCTGATTTACTTTCCACCTATCTGTAACCGCATTTGTCCAAAACAATTCAGTATCAGCATTACTACCAAACATAACAATTGCGATTTCTCGCCTTGCTGTAGCGCTAACATTTTCAGTTAATGTATCAACAAATCCATATACCGCTTTTTTTAAGTCTTTTATATTGTTATAGGTCATGCTGGATGATTGATCCAGCACCAAAACAACAGCTGCATCCTCAGAAACTACTTGCTCTTTAATTTCCTCACTGGTTTTAACCTGCAAGGTAATGTCAAATGTATTTTCTCCAGTCTGTTGTATTATTTTAGAATGCTTGACTTTTCCTTCACTGGTTACTATTTCTTCCCCTTGTTTAACAATTTGATCTTGATACTCTCGGGCCTCCCCATTACCTACCGCTACCGCGCTCATAGGCAGAATGGAGAGGGCCATGGACAAGACCATCAGCATGGCCAATAATCGTTTCTTCATATTTTTTGTCTCCTCCTCTGGTTGCATTGCTTCGGCTTCCACCCCCGGGAAGCCCGCTGTGGATTTACTCCGGCGCTTTCTCCGCCCCGCCCGGAACAAGGGGAACCTGGTACCGCCCCAGATTCTTCTGGCTGACCTTCCCGGCACACACCGGACAGCCGCAGCGTTTGTCGCTGGTGCGGGAGTAGACCACGGCTTTCCACACGTGATTCTCCGAGCACCGCCACCACACCTTCTTGTGGCTTCCCGGGGTGACCATGGCCGGGGTCAAGGCTCCGTTCAGGACAGGGTCCCACGTCTGGGCCAGCTCGGGGTACCGGGTCGCCAGGTCGTTGAACCCCGCCAGGACCTTCCGCCCGGCGCAGTAGGGGCAGTCGCTCCCCCAGGCCCGGGTGCTGATGGCCGCGTGCCAGCTGTGCCCCAGGCCGCACCGCCACCAGACGGCGCGGTTGCTGTACGGTGAAACCTGCTGGGGGGTCAAGGCCCCGTTCCTCTCCTGGTCCCATTGCCGGGCCAGCTGGGGAAACACTGTGGCCAGGTCGTTTTCCCCCGGCAGCACCGTCCTGCCCGTGCACACCGGGCAATCGGCGCCCTGGCTCCGGGAGAACACCGCCGCCTGCCATGTGTGCCCTTGGGGACACTGCCACCACACCCGCCGCCGGCTGCCGGGGGCCACCGCCGCCGGGGTCAGCCCCCCATTTTTGGTGGGGTGCCATTGCCGGGCCAGAGCGGGATACAGGGTGGCCAAATCATTTTCCCCGGGACTGATCCGCCGGCCGGTACAATAGGGGCAGCCGGCGCCCGCCGCCCGGGACTTCACCGACGCGGCCCAGACGTGCCCACTGCCGCACTGCCACCACACCCGCCGGGTGCTCCCACAGACCACCTGGTCCGGGGTGAGCGGGCCGTTCCTCTCCGGGTGCCACTGGGCGGCCAGCGCCGGCTCCTGGGAGGCCAGGTCATTAAATCCCGGCCAGGGCCGCTTCCCCGCGCAGTACGGGCAGCCGCTCTCCGCTCCCGTCCGGGTGTAGACCGCCGCCTGCCACTGGTGTCCCGCCCCGCAGCACCACCAAACCTTCCGGCGGCTGCCATGGGAAAGGGCCAACGGCGTCAGTGCCCCGTTGCCTTCCACATCCCACTCTTCCAGCAGTGCTTGCCGGCGGGTTCGTGTGCAGTAGTCATACAAGCTCTCTCGCATCCTCCACCCCCTTTGTGGGCGCTTCCCCACAGACGCACTACCACAAAATTCTGATTCTGTTGTAGTGTGGAGGAGACCTCTCCCTCTATCAGGGGCTCATCTCCCAGCACTTGGCAGCGAAACACAGAAAAAAGACATGAGAACGGGCTGGAGAAATTTTTTCAGGTTCTCCAGCTCCTTCTCATGTCTTCGTTTGTTTTTTCTCTTGATTTAAGACATGTTTTTATGCTAAAATATGTAAAAATATAGTTTCCTCTCCAGACAGAACACGCTTTTTCGGGAAGAGTTTTTCAAATGCTACCACAAAATCAGAATTTTGTTGTTAAATGACCAATCCCAGCCGTTCTACTTGGCGTTTATGCTCCGCACCGCTCTCCATAATATAGATTCGAGTCGTCTCTACGCTGGCGTGTCCCAAAAGGTCCGCCAGCTTTGCCATATCCTTCTCCAGGCTGTAAAACGCCCGGGCAAACAAATGCCGGAAGTTGTGGGGAAACACCTTTCTCTCCCCCACCCCCGCCTGGGTGCTGAGGGCCCGCATCTCCCGCCAGATGTTGGAACGGTCCACAGGCCGCCCGGTCCGGGTGACAAAGACCGGCCCCGACGTTCTTCTCTGCCGCCGGCAGTAATTCCCTAAAGCCCTGCACAGCTTGGCTGTCAAAAAGATCGTGCGGTGTTTCCCCTTACAGTCCACCCGCACCCGGCCGGCGGCCAGCGCCTGCACTGTGACGAAACGCAGCTCCGACACCCGCATCCCCGTAGAGGCCAGAGTCTCCATGAGATAGTACAGCCGCCAGTTCTCCCTCCTCTTGGCCGCAGCGAGCAGGCGGAGATACTCCCCCTTGTCCAGTTCCCGTCCCTTATCCCGGAACAATTCCCGCTGCCGCCGCAGAGGCTTCACCCGGCACTCCCGCCATCCCAGGAAGGAAAATAGGCCGTTGAGTGCCGCCAGTTTCCCGTTGACCGTGCTCACCGCGTACCGCTTTGCCAGGGTCTCTTTCCAGGCCACCACCACCTCCTTGGTAACCACGCGATTCTCCGGCAGCGTGGCCGCAAACGCCCTGATCTCCCGGCGGTATGTTTCGATGGTCCCCTGGCTCCGTTCCTCCCCCTGCAAATACCGGCAGAATTCCGCAACATCCTCTTGCCTCATGACACGCCTTTTCATAGAAAATCCTCCTTCGCAAGGTGCTCTTTTTCATTTTTCTGACTTAGGAAATAGTATGCCTGTTTTTTGCGTCAAAAAGCGGGGCTTTCGCCCCGCCAGTTTTTCCCCTTCACTCTTTACAGGCTCCCTCCCAGTGCACTTTCTCAAAATTTTTCACAATATTATCATTTTGAAACACTTTTGTCCAGGCACATTCTCTGGCACTTGCAAGGGAAGGCCAGATGCATCCATAGAAAAAACCGGCGGTCAAGCTTAACCGCCGGTTTTTTCCTGAGCAAAAGTTCCGATATTATGGCCGCCGCCGGGCATTCGGATTCATCCGCCGGAGGGTCCAATGCATTCCAATCTGATCCAACAGCGCCTTCCGCTCCGGCGTCATGAGGAAATTGGGATTCCCCCGCATGGCCTGCCGCTGGGAGGACAGCCACATGCCCAATTTGACTCCCTCCTCCGTGACATAGTTCACAGGGAGGTTCAGATGGCCATGGGCCTGGTAGTAGGTCTTTGCCACCTGGTATTTCTCCCACCATCGTTCCCAATACGGGTCCCATACCATTCCGATCTCGTCCAGCCTGTGTTTTTGGTGTTCCTGTGCCGCGCGCACCCCCTCCCCGGCACCTCTGCGAAATTTCCGGCGCTGCTGGGCAATCCATCGTCCCAATGCACGTCCGTCCTCGGTGACATAACTGACCCCAATGCGAAGATGTCCGTGGTCCTGATAATAGGCACGGGCCAGGGAGAACATCTCCTCCCATCGGTCCGGTGACGGCGGCTCCCACTGGACCCCCAACGCCTCCAATTCGCGAATCCGCCGGGAGCTCAGTGTCCCCGCCCGATACCGTTTCCTCTGGTTTGCCAGCCAAGCACCAAGGCGCAGCCCCGTCTCCGTGGTACAATCCGCCGGGATATCCAGTCCTCCCGTCGCCTGATGATAGGCCTGGGCAGCCTGCAGATATTCCTGCCGCCTGGACTGGTTGGGCGCCCAGCAGATCCCCAGCTGCTCCAATCGGTTGACACGCTGGGGCGTCAGCGCCTGCTTGCGGTACAGCTCACGCTGATGGGCCAGCCAGGACCCCAGACGCACATGCTCCTCTGTGACATAATCATGGGGAATCCGCAGGTCCCCGTGGCGCTGGGCATAGGCCGCTGCCAGCTGATACATCCGTTGCCAGCGCGCCTCAAAGGGGGCCCACTGCATGCCAAGGGCCTCCAGCTTCTGAATTTGCAGGGCCGTGAGCTCATTGCTGCGGTAGGCCTCCCGCTGGGAATGGAGCCAGCCGGCCAAATTAACCCCGGAGGGACTGGTCAAATCGGCGGGGATAGAGAGGGTACCGTGTCTACGGTGATAACGATAAACCGCCTGATAGCTCTGATCCCAAGCCCTGGCCGTAACATCCCGGTAGGTTTCCAGAATGGCTGGGCGGTCCCGGGCGATATCCGGCGCGGGATCAGGGAGGTTCAGCCAGCGAAACAACGTACAGATGGCTTCCGCAAAAGCCGCCTCTCCCGAATCATCCAGCACAATCACTCGATCACACCGGGAGGCCTGAGGCAAGCCGGGCTCTCGTATGCGGATCAGGCGAATGCCAAAGCGGCGGCAGATTTCCCCTTTTCGCTCATCCAGCGCCAGCTTGTTGTGATGCCATTGGTATCCATCGTATTCTATGGCGATTCGAAGGGAGGGAATATAGAGGTCCAACTCCACTCCCACCACCTGCCATTGGGAAACTTTCACAACATCAGGAAACGGTTTCTTCAGATAGAAAAGGAGCGCCTTTTCCCGAAAAGAGGTCTTTGCCGTGGCCTGGGTTCCATCCCAGATCATACCCAGTTCGTTGAGCTGAGCAATGCGCTCTGGCGTTATGGTGCCAATGCCCTGGCCCTCCTTCCCGGCCAGAAAGTTTTTATAGCACCGCCGCTGCCGGGCAATCCAGTGTCCCAGCCGCGCCCCCGTCTCCGTGCTATAATTGCAGGGAACATTGAGCATCTGATGGACCTGATAATACGCCTTGGCATGCTGATACATCTCCTGCCACTGGTCGGTGAGCGGCTCCCAGACCATACCAATCCCTTCCAGCCGTTGGATTTGCGCTTCTGTCAAGCAGCCGCGTTTTCCTTTCTTTGCAGCCCGCTGGGCCAGCACCCAGGTACGCAGCTCTCCTTCCATGGGGTTGAGATGCCCGTGGGCCGCATAATACGCAGAGGCTTTTCGAAACCACTGTTCCCACAGCTCTTCCGAATCTACCCCGGCATCCCACACCATTCCAAGGGTCTCCAGCTTTCGGGTCCGTTCCTCGTTCAGGACCCCCTTTTTGTAGTTTTTTCGCTGGGTGCTGATCCAGCGCCCTAAAAACTGGTCCGGCCCACTGTCCTTGGAGACCCGCAAATGCCCGTGGCGCTGAACGTATGCTTCCGCCTGCTGGTAGGCCGTCTCCCAAAGGGATTGGTACACGTCCCAGATCATGCCAACAGACTCCAGCATACGGCTCTTTTCCGGCGATAGCTTTCCGGCCTGCTTGGCTTTTCGCTGGGCAGTCAGCCACTGGGAAAGCCCCGCGGGCAAGGGCGCATTCCGTCTCTGGTAAGGGCAAAGGTGCCCATGACACTGAAAATATGCCTCTGCCTGTCGGTAGCGGTCCATCCACGCCTGCTCCGGCACATCCCATATCACCCCCAGAGCCTCCAGCTTCTGAAGGCGGTCAGGTGCAAGTGCTCCGTTTTTTCTGTCCTGTTTCTGATTGGACAGCCAAATCCCCAGCTTCACGCCAGCCTCCGTTTGGTACGTGGCAGGCGGAAATGTCCCGTTACAAACAACATAGTCCTCCAGCAGCGCAAAAAAATGCTCCCAACTCTCCCTGCGCAGAACTTCCGGCTCCCAAACCACGCCCAGGGCCTCTAACTGGGCCTGTCGCGCCTGGGACAAGCGTCCCCGTTTGTACTCCATGCGAACCTTGTTCAGCCAGATTCCCAGCTTGACCCCCTCCTCTGTGACATAGGACTGAGGGACCCGCGCCGTGCCATGCTTTTGCAGATACCGTTCCAATGCCTGGTACATTCTGTTCCACTGAAACTGCCTGACATCCCAGACCATACCAATGGCATTGAGTAGATCCACCCGCGCCTGGGTAAACCGCGGATTGGTACGGCTTTTGTATTCCATACGCTGGGTGCCAATCCAGGCTCCAAGGCGTTTTCCTTGGCAGACATAGTCATTGGGGACCAAGAGATCCCCGTGTTCCCGTCGGTATTGTTCCGCAAGGCGGTAAAACGCCAGCCAATCCCGCTCCCGCTGGTCTTTAGCTGACAACGCCAAAAGGACCACCTCCTCTCCAACTTCTCAGCAGACTCTCCCTGAATCGTTTCCCTCTGGAAGGACTTCGTTTTCACCCCCGGCTCAAATCTCTCTTGAATATATGGTGACTACACCTCCCATCTCATAACAGCCTCCCATTTGAAACATGTTTAACACGTCATTTCATTGTCATTTTGTTATATCTGAGCGGACACGTCAAGTTTCTTTCCATCTTCGTTCTTCAAAAATGAGCAAATTTCTCTCCTTTCACAGAGAAGGACCTCATCAGGCGGCGCAGTTCTTCTATAAAAACAGTTCTTCGGAGAGAAAACATAGCAGGTTCCCTTTTTCCTTCTTTTTTGCTATAATTATTAAAATAGCAATACCATTTCAGAAGAGAGATGATTATATGGACAACATCTGTTTTGTTATCATGCCTTTTGACATTGGCTTTGATGATCTCTATGAAAAAGTATATGTTCCAGCGATCCAGTCGCAGGGTTTATCCCCCTTACGCGCGGATGAAATCTACGACAATCAGCCGATCATACGGGATATCACCCAATCCATCCACCACGCCAAGGTCATCCTGGCAGATGTCACAGGGCGAAACCCAAACGTCAACTATGAACTGGGCATCGCTCACGCGCTGAAAAAGGAGGTCATCCTCCTCACCGCCGAAGCCAAGGATGTCCCTTCCGACTACCGTCATCTGAGATACCTGCAATATAACCACATGGATGTTGACTGGAATCAAACCTTGTCCCAGGAGCTCCAGGCCACACTGAAACAAGTTCTTTCCCGGCTAAGCCACTCGGACAAAACAATTCCATCCACAGCCCCCCGCCAAAGCGCGGTTCTAAATGTCCCTGCTGAAGCGGAGGACAACGAGAACTGGAGCCCCGAGGAAACACGCGCCATTTCCAAGGCCGAGGCCCTGGGCATGCAATTGCAAACCGCTTCCCTCTGGCTGGACTGCATGGGCTGCCGCGTCCTGTTGACATCGCAGCATGCGTCCCTCTGCAAACTCCATGCCGCAATCGCCTGTCTGCTGAATGAAAGGGTCCGTGCGCTCTCCCATGACCTTCCTAAGGGCCACACCCTTCAGATGCGCCGCATGGACTTTGGAGATGCTGCCCCACACACGTTTTTTGTGGACTATCTCTATGACGCCTCTGTGCTGCCCCTATACACGCAGCGGGAGCTCATCCGACACCTAAGCACCGAGCTTTGCACGCAAACCTTTGCCCCTCAAATTCGATACCTGGAAGAACATTGGGACCAGGCACCACGGAAGGAAGAGCCGGACCCATATGATTCCCCGGACCATCTGCCCCAGGAGCGAACCCCGATCTGTTTTCGGCAAGATTTTTATGTGGCGGACATCAAACGCATATTTTACAATCGCTTCCGAGGGGATCACTTTTACCAGATTGACGGTCTCCTGCCCACGTCTCTCCTGAAAGAGGAACCGGTTTCCGGAGAAAACCATTGGCTGGCAGATTGGGCCCAGAAAGAGGCCCGGTGCAAGGTGGGAGACACGGTCAGATTCAAAGTTCACAAAATATACGACCTTAAGGACTACAATCATACGCCGAATGCCCGGAACGTCAATTTTTCCCAGCTGGAAGTGGTATCCGGTGGTTCTGAGGATGCGTTGTGAGAAGTGGTTCCTGAATAGACAAAAGACAGGGACCAAGGCATACATGCCTTGGTCCCTGTCTTTCGTTTTGACATCACAGTCACACCAACACGGCAAAACCGCCTTTGAAAAAGCAGGTGTTCGTGTCATGTCCATTTGGTGGAGCTTGGTGAACCAAATAAGAACTTGTGGTGTTTTGCAGGTTGGATTGCTATAACTTTCTTTTTATAACAATCACTCAATCTTTGGCCCATAATTTATAAAATCTATTAGTCTAAATGCTTTTCTGGCGGCTGTATGTGCCACTATTAGTTCTGGAGACTTTAAAATTGCCAGTAAGCCGGGTGTATCTTCAATGTCCGAGGCGGCCTCACACAATATTCTTGCCCAATATTTTCGGCTTCCCTCACTATTGAATATGTACCTATTCTCTGCTATTTTTACTAGCATTTTCCCAACAGGCATTTCTTCGTTTGCTACTTCTAGCAAGTCGGAAGAAGCCTCCTCACAAAGTTCCTTTTCTTTTTTGATATATTTTGTTTTAAGATTTGGCAAGTCCTCTCTTTTTCCACAAGACTGCTCATAATCTTTTAGTAATTCCGCAACATACTTCTCTTCCTTGGATAGAGATTTTCCATTTTTGAGCGCATCAAAGCCTAACTTAAACTCTTTGAAACCTGTTTGTAATGGTTTCCCCCCAATCTTGACTGCTTTATTCATATACGATTCTAGTTGTCCCCAGTCAGAAGTTGTTCTTACGAAATACCAATACGGCCCAAGAGTCCCCGAATAACATAGGCTAGCCGCAACAAGCGGCCAAGTATCAACTGCAGTTAATTGTTCTTCCTCACTATTTGTAATTTGCAAAACATGGAATTGAAATGCAAAAATTTCATATACAGATTCAATGGGGGGTGGATCAAATTGTTTTTGATCTAGCCGTCCGTTTGCAGTTCCTCTATCTGCATACCAACGATCTCTAATGTCTGAAAAAGACTTTTTTAAGTATTGTGGCTCAATAGGGAGTGCAGCAGGATTGCCTTTTTGAACAACAACCGGGATAGCATCTGTTGACTTTGCAACCTTGATTAACGATGCGTATTTTGAATTCTTGAGCGTGTCGAGAAGAAATGTAATATCGTTACTTTTGGGTGTCACCATCAATCTATCAAACGCTTCTAACCACTCTGGTTTTTCTGCGGGTAGGTCCGGAATAACAAGATAGATGGAAGATATTGCGGTAGCTTTATCATCTGCCGAAGTCGACTGATTGAGTTTTGCTATTAAATCGTCAATAATCAAGTCATAACTCTTTGGCATCTCTATAATGTGTGGAAGGCTTTCTGTATATGGCCTAATCCGGGATGATTGCCCCAAAAGCTGGATAAATCTAATCACATCATTTATACAAGCAATGCAAACATCTCGAGAAGGCCCCCTTCCTGCGTGTAATCCGCCAGCCCTTGACTTCGTTAACAGTTTAAATTTGGCAGTAAGTTCCAGTATCATGGATATATGTTCCGAAGGAGTGTCCACATTTTGTGTCAAAAATATCAATTTTGGAATCTGTGAAGTAATGAGGGTCTTAAAATCATCAACAATATGCGTTCCAGTTTTATAGAATCCAGATGGAAAACAAAGTGCCTGCTCCCCTTTTACTTGAACAATTATTGCACTCATGGCGAGTTCCGCAGAAACACCTGCAAGCCCAATTGCAACCGCATTTTCAGCAACAGATTCTCGCAATTCATATCGTTTTGGCAAGCCTATCGCTGTAACTGCCATACTAATAGACTCAACACTTGCTTCAAGTAGTCTTATAGTATCACGCTTTAAGTACATTGGCATTCTTTTGATCCCCCCTTAATATGATATTTTAAAATATTATATCAAATTAAGTCTAAAAAAGAAAGAACACCTGAACAACGACTACGACGAAAAAGCCTACTTCAATTCTTGTTCCAGACTATCAAATTCAGTCGTGCTAAAGAATTCCCCAAGGGTAATATTCAGCCCATCACAAATCATTTTAATCGTTACGATTTTTGGGTTGAGCCTCTTGCCATAAAGAATATTCTTTATGGACGAGGGTGGCAGACCTGATATTGTAGCTAAAGCATTTATTGTAATATTACGCTCATTGCAAAGTTGCAGTATTCGATTGCGAACTGCTGTTACTGTGTTCATAAATTGTCCTCCCTTACGTTGTTAGCGTAAGGGATTTCATTTGCGTTTGTAGGCTATGCGTGATACTATTAGGCTATGTATAGCCTAATAGGGAGGTATGAACATGGGCGCTGGCCTGTCAAAAAATCGAATTAAAGGTTTATCTGCAAGTGTTGACCAAAATTCGGCCGTTCTTATATTGGGAACGCTCCCTGGTCGAATGTCACTGACCTATGGCAAATACTACGCCGACCCCTCCAATAAATTCTGGGACATATTATTCATAGCATGTGGAGAAAAGATAGATAAGACGGACCAAGGAAAGAAACAGTTGCTGGAGAAATATCATATCGCACTTTGGGATATATTGTATTCTGCTGTGCGTAAGACCTCCAACGACAAAGACATATCTGATGAAACGCCGAATAACCTCCCGCTGTTCCTTTCTCAATATCCAAATATAAAACTTCTGATATTTCATAGCAACGATGCTTATAAATATTTTAAGCGGTTTTTCAATAATACCGCCGTTCCTTATATTTGCGTATCCTCACCAAGCGGTCAAAATAGAAAAGGCACCCAAGAAAAAGCGAAGGAGTGGAGAGCCGCCTTATCTTGCGCCATTCCACAACTCAGAAACGGGCCAAGGTTGGCGTGGAAGGGGGCACTCCCATGTGATATAATATTTTCACAAGAAAGGAGTATTGATATGGAGATTGAGAAAATCCGTAATTATATATCTTACTTTGAAACGGTCAATGCGGAAACCGCCTGTCGCTGGGAAGAAAGCAGGAAACTGGAAAGCGGTGCTTTCTCCATGCCGTTCCCTGTCTATGACACCCACTTTCTAAACTTTATAGATGATGTTTCCAACAGTGACCTTATGGATGTTAGTTATGGAGATACATTGGAGGAATATGGGCTTGGAATGAACAATGAACTTACAAAGAAAATTGATACTGCTGATCTCAGACTGGCAAAAGCAATTTTGACTTGCTATGTCCGGCAAGAACGCTTCTGCGATGGACTATGGGGACGGGCAATCAAAGAGGGGACCTTTTTGGCACTGTTAAAGCGAATAGATACCCTCTTGACACTGTAAATATCTCATAAAAAGGCCATGCTACCCATTTGGGGATAGCATGGTCCTTTTTGTGGCTTTTATGGACTAAAAGGAAATAAAGATATATTTCCATTAAACCCTAAAAAGCCATATTGATGGGATTATCGGTCGAAGTAAAGCGGATTAAGCAGATAACTGTCACCTTTGGGCCGCCCGCCTGTTGCCTGATAATATGATCTCTTTTTCAGATAGCCATATTCAATGAGCAAGTCCAACGCAGGGAGCATATCATCCGCCCTTTTGAAACTCTTGTTTCTGCATAGATGGTACAGACCGCTTTTTGTAAATTCCCGCCTTGCTTGGCTTTCCACTCTCCACAGTATGTATTTGGCCTCATGGAGTGTTTTGTCGGCCCCCATAACAGAATAGGCGTATTGTGCGTGTTCCAAGAAATATTCGGTGATTTTAATGGCCCGCTTCATCGTGCGTCCTGATACGAGAGTCTTGCCCGGAGAAATGCGATTTTCTACACAGTGGAGTATACCCGCAATCCTCAGTGCAGTTCCCGCACACTTTCCGCCCCAGTCAGACATATCTTCCAAGTCTGTCAACAAACGGGCTTCAATCTTTTCAGAGAACTGTCTATAAACATCGAGAGCGTCACCATCCAGTCTAATAATCGGCATATCCGAATTGGGATAGGGTAAGGAAAGCAAATCAAGTAAAATTTTCTCGTATTGTTCGTTGAGTTCCTTTTGTATAGGGGGAGTGTCAAAGGGACGATGTCCCATCATGGAGTTAGGCTTACTGTATAAAAAGCGCCCGGTAAGCCCTCGTCCCCGAAAGGCATCATTATTGAGCATTCCCTCCAATACACTTTCCTGCGCCGACAAGAGCATAGTAAGCGCAGGAGCGTCGAGGCACTCAGCTTCCCGCCCCTTACGGTCTACCCGAATCGGATCGCCAGAATAGGCTTTTAATACGGTATCAATAGACACCACATTGGAGGAATACTTTCCATTAAAAATATCGAACAAACCACCCTCCGTAGAAATCACCGTTATAATGCCGTTATTATCCGCCATAAGGGAGGTTAGGGCTTCGGGGGTAATATCATCGGCGATTAGGCGCAAGGGCCTTATACGGCGCTGTTCCAGCTCATAGCATTGGCGTCTTGCCGTATCCGCTTCATCACGCAGACCCTTCCTTTCATACTTTTCAATCTGCGCCCTCCACTTATTGAGTTGCGCTTCTTGTTCGGCAATCATCGGTTGTCTGCGTTTATTTTCCTCCATCTCATATTTATAGATGGCCCTCGTCATTGTTTTAATAATGCTGCTCTTGCGCTCCCCTGACTTAGCAATAATCAGAAAGTATAGGTTTAATTGCTCGTAATAATCTGGCTTCCCTTCAATGACAAATTTCCCCTGCACTGCCGCCGCAACCAAGGCCAACGCAGCTATGGCCGGCATATCAACTGCGGTAGCAGTGTTTTCTGATACAGCCATCACATAATCCCGAAGTTCAACTGGTAACCGTTTAACGGGGAAGGGTGGCAACTGGTATTCCTCCAATAACTCCGGTTCATGCCATTCTGGCTGGCATAGTTCGTTGGAGAATTTATCAATGGCTTCTCCCACCGTTAACCCCTCCGTTGCCATCAGATAGTCGATGATACTGCCCCCGACCTCTCCACTGGAAGAAAAGCAGTAAAATGTATTGGTGTCCCGATAATAGCGCAGGTCGTTTTTATGCCCACATACCTCGCAATTTTGGAAACTGACCGTGTTTCCACTTTCAGAATATGGGCCATTCCGTTCAATCAGATATGAGAGAAAATCAAACTTCTCTATCTGCGCTTCCAACTCCGGATTTCTCCGCAGCTCTAAAGAAATGATATTCTTTTTGGTATTTTCGCTTTTCGGTTGTTCACGACAAGGGATTGCTAATATGTTCTCCACTGAGATCCTCGCATTTTTGCTGTGCAGGACTACTTCTTTATTTGTGCCCAAGAACAGGCGGTTAGCATTGGTGCAGGCTCTATCACTCTGTGGGAAAATAGAAACCAGACGCTCAACAATCGCACACCGTATATCAGGGTCGTTGATAACATCGTCTGTGATAAACACAAGCCTGAATTTTGGACATTTGTCGCTGTGGCTGAAGGTCTGATAAGAAATCACAGGTGATAGTTCATAGTCATCACATATCCTTAATGCCTGTTCCTGTGATAACTGTGGATGTCCTTGATCGGCATTATCAATATCCACCATAAAGACTTGCTGCTCTTGCCAATCGGCGGCTTTGGAGCCATCTAAGATAGCGGGGCAAACCGTATGTCCAGTTCGGAGCTTTTGTGCCAATTGAGCGACAGTTACTTCCTTTATACTATCCTTCTTCAATACTCTCCGGGAAATTCTTCCCCACTCCCTTTCATCTGCCTTCTCCTCTATCCCTATCGGGTCGATGTGTAGCCGTATCTTTGCCATTAAAATACTCCTCCTCTGTTTTTAGAAATTCCTGATATTCCTCTTGGTGTGCACCAACATAGGCGGCAATATCACGATAGATGGCATAGGCAAAGATTCGGGCTTGCTCCCGGCTGATTTTACCTATTCTATCCGCCATGTTGTTTCACCACCATTCAGAAACCTCTTTACATTTCAGAATAAATCCCTTATAATAATTTCTGTAAATAGAATTTATCAAAATTTATTCTGAATGTCGAATTTGATGATAGCATAAAAAAAGAGACTTGTCAGGAAAATCCGTTAAGCCGTTAAAAATAAAATTCCGAAAATTATAATTCTATAAATCGAATATTGGAGGTGCTTTTATGGCAAGGAAAAATTCAACAGCAGACAGTATCATTCCGGTATGGGTGCAAAGGCTTCAAGCCCTATTGGAAGAACGAGATATGAAGCAATCTGAACTTGCTGGCAAAATTGGTGTTGCTCCATCTACTGTTTCTGATTGGCTGAGTGAGACAAAAGGAAGAGAGCCTGGGGTTAGCAAGCTATACAGTATTGCAACTGTACTTGGGGTATCAATGGATTATCTAATGGGGGCAAGCGAATGTGAAACTGCTAAAAATGAAGAAATTCATAAAAGGATCGGCTTGAGTAACAAGGCCATCAAAAAACTCATTCGTCTGCAACGCAAAGTCAAGGCCAATAACCTTTTGGCCGTAAAAAAAGTGGCAGTCTGTAATTTCTTATTAGAAACGGAGGACATGACGGACCTTTTTGACTGTCTTTATAACTATTTGCTGGGGGAATATTATTTTAATGATGGGCAGCAGGATTTAAGTGCAACTGCAATTTACTTAAAATCGCCACTCGGAACATCTGATGAAAGGCTGAATTTTGCCGAAAGTTTTTCCTATGTTTATTTATCGAAAATTACGCAGGAACTATCTCTTTTGAAGGAAGAAGCTGTCAAGCGCAGTAGACTAAGAGAAAAAAAGACCTATGAAGAGTGGAAAAATACTGATGCTGGAAAGGCTGTCGATTTGGAAACTTTGAAAGATCAAGCGGCATATGAAGATGGGGAGGAATGAGTATGAATGTTGTAATCTATGCCCGATTTTCTTCTCATTCCCAAACGGAACAGTCAATCGAGGGGCAGTTAAAAGAATGTTACGCCTACGCCCAGCGCAACGACTATACCGTGGTAGGGGAATACATCGACCGGGCTCTTTCTGGCACCACAGATCATCGCCCTGAATTTCAAAAGATGATTGCTGATAGTTCCAAGAAAACTTTTCAGGGTGTTTTAGTTTATCAGCTTGATCGCTTTGCCCGCAATCGCTATGACAGTGCCACCTATAAATCAAAACTAAAAAAGAATGGAGTCCGTGTGCTGTCTGCCCGTGAGAATATTTCGGACGATGCAAGCGGCGTACTGATGGAAGCTGTTCTGGAGGGGATGGCTGAATATTACAGTGTAGAGTTGGCTCAGAAAATCAAACGGGGAATGGACATTAACGCTGAGAAGTGCCTTTCTACTGGCGGCAATCTGGCTCTTGGCTTCAAAACAGAAGATAAACGGATTGTGATTGACCCACTTACCGCGCCAATCGTCGTTAACATTTTTGAGATGTATGTGACTGGCTCGACAATGGCTGATATTATCCGCTATCTCAATGCCAATCAAATCAAAACATCCTACGGGAATGAATTCAACAAGAACAGTATCAACCGCATTTTGAGAAACAAGCGATACATAGGGGTATATACATACCGGGATAAGGAAATTCCTGATGGACTCCCCTGCATCGTTGATGAAGATTTGTTTTGGGAGGCACAGCGCATTATGGAGAAAAACAAAAAAGCCCCCGCACGAGCGAAGGCTAAAGTAGATTATCTCCTTACCACAAAACTGTTCTGTGGACGCTGTAAGGCCGCCATGACTGGTATCAGTGGGACGAGTAAGACAGAGCGGAAATATCACTATTATCAGTGTGTGACCAACCGCCGGGACAAATCCTGTGACAAAAAGACGGTTGGAAAAGAGTACATAGAAGATTTGGTGGTCAACAGACTGCGGGATTTCCTGACCCCAGACAATATCAGTACGATTGCCAGAGAAGTTGTTGACCTCTGTGAACGAGAGAGCAACAACGGCAACACAAGGAGGCTTAAAAAACTGCTTGCAGAAAATGAGCAGGCCACTGAAAATCTGCTGAAGGCCTTGGAGAGTGGACAGGCCGTTGATATTATCGCTGACCGGATTGCACAAAAGAAGAAAGAGCATGAGAAACTGTCCCTTCAACTTCTTGTGGAAACCTCCCAGCATCCGACCCCCAGCGTGAAGGAAATCCGCTTTTTTCTAAATCAGTTCCGCAAGGGGGACATCAACGACCCCAAATACCGGCAGGGGCTGGTGGATATGCTTGTCAACAAAATCTACCTCTATGACGACAAAATGACCGTCCTGTGCAATACACAAGACGGTCACTTTGATGTTGACCTTAAGGAAGTGAGTTCACTTAAGGGTCAGTTGGTGGAGGCGGGGGGAGTTGAACCCCCGTCCGAAAACACTTCCTCGGGAACCTCTCCGGGCGCAGACGGTTATTTACATTCCCGTGCCATGACGCAAGCCGTCATGCTTCATGGGTTGGTAGCTTCATTGTGCATGCTGGAGGCAAAGCTTACTCCAGTCACGTGCACCACTTAGATCACGCCCAAGTCCGGCTCGTGGTCCTTCCGGGTTGGACGGCCGCTGATCAAGCAGCGGCGAGAACTTCGTTGTCGTTGTTCTTTAATTTATAAGTTGCCCGTTTTTCGGATGACAGGCCCATCCGCCCGCTATTCCCGCACCCATGTCCCCGTCGAAACCAGTACGCCCCCAGATTGAAGCTTTGAACAAGCCCATTGGTTCAGCACAGGCAGAGGTGTCTCTTCCCCGACACCTCGCCGGGAGACCAAGAGCCACAATATTGGCCCTTGGCGTCCCGGGAACGGTTTGGCTGCGAAACCGTTGGTCACTTACATTTTTTCCGGCTCAGGGTACTCCACACCGAAGGTTTCCACCGTAACCTTTTTCATCCGCTGGTCGGCCTTGGGTTTGTCGTTCAGGCCAGTTTTGGTGGCCGCGATGCGGTCCACCACGTCCATGCCCTCGGTCACCATGCCGAACGCGGCATACTGCCCATCCAGGAACTCGCCATCAGCGTGCATAATGAAGAACTGGCTCCCGGCAGAATCCATCGCCTGGGCCCGAGCCATGGAGAGGACCCCCCGCTTATGGCTGAGAGGATTCTTCACCCCGTTGGCGGAAAATTCCCCTTTGATGCAGTAACCGGGGCCGCCGATGCCCACGCCCTGGGGATCGCCTCCCTGGATCATAAAGCCGGAAATCACTCGGTGGAAAATCAGTCCGTCATAAAACCCTTTCTTCACCAAGCTGATAAAATTATTTACACTGATGGGGGCCATTTCAGGGTACAGTTCCGCGACGATTTTACCGCCGTCCTCCATTTCAATGGTAACAATGGGATTCTGTGCCATAGTTCTGCTCTCCTTTTATGTCATAGTAAGGTTTGCCGGTCAGCGCCGCTGCTTCAGGGCCCGGTCCATCTCCCGTTTGGCATCCTTCTTAGCCGCGGCCTCCCGCTTGTCATAGAGCTTTTTGCCCTTACATAGGCCGATCTCCACCTTGACCCGGGGGCCTTTGAAGTAAAGGCTCAGAGGAACCAATGTATAACCGTCCTGCTTGATCTTTGCGAAAAGCCGCAGGATCTCCCGCTTGTGCATCAGAAGGCGGCGGGGGCGGCGGGGTTCCCGGTTGAAAATATTGCCCTTTTCGTAGGGGCTCACATGCATTCCATGGAGGGTCATTTGCCCATCCTTGATGGTGCAAAAGGCATCCTTCAGGTTGACATTCCCCATCCGAATGGATTTGACTTCTGTCCCCGCCAACTCGATGCCCGCCTCATATTTATCCTCCACAAAATAATCATGGAAGGCTTTCCGGTTCCCGGCAATCTGCTTTCTGCCCTCTCCAGCCAAAACGGGCACCTCCTCTCCGCCCCACAAAACAGCGGGGATGGTAGATGTTTATTATCCTTCATTCTCCCCTGTCTGTCAAGTGCCCAGACGGATCTTCCCCTTTGTTCAAACATTGTTTACAGAATGAAATTTGACAAGGCTGGCCAGATGTGTTACAATTTGGTTACATTTGTATTGGGAAGCGTCTGTCCATCCCCCGGTCCGCCTGGGAATCGACAGGGTGGTTTCCCCCATTCTATGCAATGACGGAGGTTTTTATGGCAAACGAAAAGATCCCCCTGATGTATAAAGGTCATCCCCTGCGCCGGAAGGACAATCTGATCTATTACGGCGACATGGCCGACTCCCACATCATTCTGCTCCAGATCATGGACACCAAGCCCGTGGGAGACATGAACGTAGCCACCAAGGTCAGCATCCAGCTGCAGCTCACCGCCCCCGACCTGAAGGGCCGGGACCGGGTCGTCAAACGCAGCGAGAAAGACAGTTTGTACGCCGCCATTGACATCGCCTCCGTCTGGCTGGAACGGGCGCTGGCCGCTCGCTGACCACCCCCTCAGAATGGAGGTAGATACCAATGAACCACGTAAAATTTGCCCCCCGGGTTCTCGCCATGGGTCTGCTGGCCGCTTCGGCCCTGTCCATCCCCGCCTTTGCCGCGCCGGCAGACGGCAGCTCCACCGCCATCCGGGTGGACCGGGACCCCTCCCCCAACTCCGCCAGCCAGTCGGTCTCCGACAATGACAGCCCTGTTCCGGTGGACCCCAGTCAGGCAACGGGGGAGATTGAGGTCGTCTATCAGGATGCCAACGGCAAGGAGCACAGCGCCACCATCTCCGCTGTGGCCGCTCAGGCAGAGAACTACGCCTGCATCAATGCCGGCGGCGACCCGCTGCGGGTCCGTCAGGGCCCGGGTACCAACTACGGCATTCTCTGTTCCGTCTATGACGGAGACCGGTTCCCCATCACCGGCAAGACCAACGGCTGGTACCAGATTCTCTGCAATGGGCGCACCGGCTATGTTTCGGCCGAGTTTGTGGTTGTCCAGGACAACGACACGGTTACCAAGCCCGATGGCGACGGGAGTGACATCTCTCCCAACCCGCTGGGACAGGAAATCGTAGAGTATGCCCTTCAGTATGTGGGCTATCCCTACGTCTACGGCACAGCCGGGCCCAATACCTTTGACTGCTCCGGCTTTACTTATTATGTGTATTCCCAGTTTGGCTACACCCTGAACCGGTCCTCCCGGGATCAGGTGAAGAACGGGGTGGCCATTTCCAAAGAGGATTTACAGCAGGGCGACCTGGTGTTTTTCTCTACCAACGGACAGTACCCCACCCATGTGGGCCTTTACATCGGAGACAACAACATTGTCCACGCTTCCACCCCCCAGGACGGGGTCAAGATCAGCAGTCTGGACACCAGCTACTACATGGACAACTATTTCGCCGCCCGTCGGATTCTTTGAGCGCAGCGGCACAAGAGCGATTCACGGTTGAAAACCCGGTGCACTTTAAGTGCACCGGGTTTTGTCTGTGCTCTCCCGCCACTCTTCCCAGCTGAGTAAAAGCAGCTGCTATGATTTGGCGGCATACTTTTCTTTCATTCCTCTGTAACAAATAGAGAGAAGCACCCAATGGGTGCTCCCCTCCTCTGTTTTCTGATGGTCAGCCCTCGTCCTTGAGCTGGTTCAGCCGGGCCTTGTTGGCTTCAATGCGGCCCTCCACCTCTTCCAGCTGACGGTAAAAGGTTTCATATCCCTCCGGCGCTGTGGCGTGCTTGGACACGAACCGTTTTCCGATCTCCACGTAGATCCGTTTTCTGTTCTCCTCTTCCGAAACATTATCCAAGTTCAGCTTGGCACTCTGCCCCAGGTCCCGGGCCTTGCCCAGGCCGGCTAACGTGAGGTTTTTCGCCTTATTGCCCAACTCTTTCCATTCTGCCATGATTGCTGCCTCCTTTGGTGGGATGTAACATATCCTTTCTGCTTCTTCTATTATACCCATTCCGAGTCTCTTTCGCAAGGGGCGGAGCCGCTGGGCGGAAAATTCCCCTTGCCCGCCGGCCTAATCTCCCTGTATACTATATGCAGACTACCCTACGGGAGGTTCCCATGACTGATCCACACACGCTGCCCCCGCTGTCCTTCGCCCCGCTGGAGGGCATCACCGGCTGGATATTCCGGCAGGTTCACCATGCCATGTTTCCCGGGCTCTCCCGGTATTATACCCCCTTCTTCGCCCCCACCGCAGACAGTCCCCTCACTGGCAGGGGGCTGCGGGACATGCACCCCGACCACAACCGCGGGGTCCCGGTGGTGCCCCAGCTTCTCACCAACCGGGCAGAGGATTTCATCGCCTCGGCCCGGCTGCTCCAGGACTTGGGCTACAAAGAGGTGAACCTGAACTTAGGCTGTCCCTCGGGCACAGTGGTGGCCAAAAAGAAGGGCGCCGGCTTTCTCAGCCAGCCTCAGGCGCTGGCACGTTTCCTGGACCAAATTTTCCAGACCCTGGACGTAAATATTTCCATCAAAACCCGGATTGGGGTGGAAAATCTGGAGGAGTGGCCCCCTCTGCTGGATCTGTTCCAACGCTATCCCATCTGTGAACTCATCATCCATGCCCGCCTCCGCCGGGACTTCTACCGGGGACAGCCCCGGCGGGAGGCCTTCACCTACGCCGTGGCACACAGCCGCCTGCCGTTGTGCTACAACGGGGACCTGTTCTCTCCCCAGGACTGTTGGGACCTGGTCCGCCAGTTCCCAACGGTTGGACGTCTCATGGCAGGCCGCGGTCTGGTCTGCAACCCCGCTCTGGGTCGCCAGCTGCAGGGCGGGCCGCCCCTCACCAAGGCAGAGCTGCAGGCGTTCCATGACCGTCTGCTGGACGGGTATCAATCTGTCCTCTCCGGGGACTGGCCTGTACTGGGCAAGATGAAGGAGCTCTGGTCCTATTGGGCCCGCCTCTTCCCCGCACCGGAGAAGCCCCTCAAGGCCATGCGGAAAGCCAAAACCCTCACCGACTACACCTTTGCCGCCCAGTCCCTTTTCCGGGACCAGGACCTGCTCCCCAGGGCTCACTTCCCCTCCGCCGGGGCATCCTCGTAAATCCCCGCCGGGTCCAGATGAAATACCTCCCGAATCAGCCGTAGCTCCTCCGCCGGCGTGGTAGGGGTGGCCTGTACCACCAGCCCCTGACGCTCCACCTGAAAAACATGCCTGCGGAGGGCCAGCATCCCCTCCGGCGTATAGAGGGAGGGGCGGGGGAACTGGTTCATATTGGAGGCCGGGCTCTTTTCAAAAAAGAAGAGCACCGGATCAAAATCCCGGTCGATCTGGGGTTCCAGGGTAAAGGCCTGAATCCGCTCCCAGTCATGCCCCGGCCGGCGCTGGCACTGAACCCAGCCGTAAAATTCCTCTTGCTGATACCGATAGGCGCAGTGCCCGTCCCGCTGCACCACCCCTTCCGCCAGCAAAAGGGGCACACGGGCATTCTCCGTGGCGAAGCCCACGTCTGTGGTATATGTCCCACCCGCCAGCCGCACCGCCAAAATCCGGTGGCGGCGGAAGAGATAGGTGTCCGGCAAGAGCATCCGGGCATTGTAGCTGGTCACCTGAAACCCCAAGGAGTAGAGCAGCCAGTTATACAACGTGTTCAGTTCCGCGCACACACCGCCCTGGCGGCGCCGAACAATTTTATCATACAGATGGGGCAGCTCCAGGGATAGGGGGCGTCCAGCCACAATATCCAGGTTTTCAAAAGGCACCGTCAGTCTGTGGGCCATTTGGAGTTTGCCCAACCCCTCCAAAGTCAGGGGCACCGGGCTGGAAATCCCAATCCGGGCCAGGTAGGCTATGATCTGTTCTTCCGTCATCTTCGGACCGTTGCGGGCATTGAGCTCCATGGTTCCCCTTCTCTCTGGCAAGGCAGCCGTTTTCCCCATCATAGCACAAGCCCGGGGGACCGGCAACCGGTCCCGGCCCTTTCTGCCGTTTCTTCGGGAAAAATTTTCCCCTCCCCTTGACAACTTCCCCGGGTTTTCTTATACTATTTTTTAATGTAGCAAAGGCAAGGATGGGAAGGAGTACGCGGCAGAGCGGGGCCCAGAGAGGAGACGGCGGTGCAAGTCTCCCCCCAGCGGCGCGGAAGGTCGTCCCGGAGCTGCCTGCCGGAACCACAGTACGGCAGGACGGCATTCCCCCGTTACGGGAAAACGAGCGCGGACGGCGCCCTGCCCGTCCGAATTCAGGTGGTACCGCGGAAACGATTCGCCCTGAGCCCCCATGGGGATCAGGGTTTTTTTGTTCCCTTGACCCGGGAAAAGGAGGTTGTTTATGAACGAGTCATTGTATCCCTTTGTCAATCACACCACCTATGACATCAAGGCCCTCTCCGCCCTGAACCGGCTGGCGGAGGCCAGTGTCCGAAAGGAAAAATCCCGCCGGACCAAAAGCCTGTGCTGGCTGCTGGGCGTGGTGGGCCTGGTGGGCGGCGCTTACTGCTATCCCCACCAAAACCTGGTGGGCAGCCTGCTGCTGCTGTACGGCGTGATTTTGCTGCTGGTAGCCATCTCCTGGAAGAATTTCCAGCTGCGCTCCTCCCAGCGGCAGCTCCCCCGGGGGATGCGGGAGTGCACCTATGAATTTGATGAGGAGGAAATCATCTGCAACACCGAGGCCGGCATCACCCGGTACTCCTATGAGCAGGCTTTCGCCGTGGTATCCGACCAGAACTGGTACGTCATCTTTTTCGACATGAGCCACGGCATCATTCTGGACAAGGCCGGCTTCACCACCGGGGACGCAATGTCCTTCAAAGCCTTCATCGGCCAGCACACCCAGCTGCCGATCCAGGAGTTCTGAGGGGAAACAATCCCCCAAAACCCAGAAAAGAAATCCGCTTCCGGTGCCAGAGAACCGGAATGCTGCAATGTGATGGAGGAGAAACCACTATGAGAAAAGAACTGTCCAAGGTCTACGACCCCCATGAGGTGGAAGGCCGAATTTATCAGCAATGGGAGGAAAACAAGTGCTTCGCCGGCGTCCGGGATGCCAAAAAGAAGCCCTATACCATCGTCATGCCTCCCCCCAACGTCACCGGCCAGCTCCACATGGGCCACGCCATGGACTGCACCCTGCAGGACATCCTCATCCGCTTTAAGCGGATGCAGGGATATGCCGCCCTGTGGGTCCCGGGCACCGACCACGCCGGCATCGCCACCCAGATCAAGGTGGAGGAGGAGCTCCGGGTGAAGGAGGGCCTGACCCGCTATGACCTGGGCCGGGAGAAATTCCTGGAGCGGGTCTGGGACTGGAAGGCCATGTACGGCGACCGTATTGTGGCCCAGCAGAAAAAAATGGGCGCCTCCTGCGACTGGGATCGGGCCCGGTTCACCATGGATGAGGGCTGCTCCAAGGCAGTGCGGGAGACCTTCTGTGAGCTCTATGAGAAAGGTCTCATCTACAAGGGCAGCCGGATCATCAACTGGTGCCCCCACTGCGTCACCGCTCTGTCCGACGCCGAGGTAGAGTATGTGGACAAGCCCGGTCACCTGTGGCACATGCGCTATCCCCTGTCTGACGGGTCCGGCTATCTGGTGGTGGCCACCACCCGGCCTGAGACCATGATGGGCGACACCGGCGTGGCGGTAAACCCCAATGACACCCGGTACCAGCATCTGGTGGGAAAGACCTGCCTTCTGCCCCTGATGAACCGGGAGATCCCCATTGTGGCCGACGAGTATGTGGAGATGGACTTCGGCACTGGCTGCGTGAAGATGACCCCCGCCCATGACCCCAACGACTTTGAGGTGGGCCTGCGCCACAATCTGGACACCATCCGGGTGCTGGACGACAACGGGGTGGTCAACGCCAACGGCGGCAAGTATGAAGGAATGGACCGCTACGCCGCCCGGAAGGCCGTGGTGGCCGATATGGAGGCGCTGGGGCTCATGGAAAAGGTGGAGGACTACTCCCACAACGTGGGGACCTGCTACCGCTGCCACAACGACGTGGAGCCCATCATCTCCGCCCAGTGGTTCGTGAAGATGGCCCCCCTGGCCAAGGAGGCCATCCGGGTGGTGGAGGAGGGAGAGACCAAGTTTGTCCCCGACCGCTTCTCCAAGACCTATCTTAACTGGATGGAAAACGTCCACGACTGGTGCATCTCCCGGCAGCTGTGGTGGGGGCATCAGATTCCCGTGTGGTACTGCGACGACTGCGGCCACATGACTGTCTCCCGCACCGATCCCACCGTCTGCGCCCAGTGCGGCTCGGCCCATATCCAGCGGGACCCTGACGTGCTGGACACCTGGTTCTCCTCCGCGCTGTGGCCCTTCTCCACCCTGGGCTGGCCGGAGAAAACCCAGGATTTGGACTATTTCTACCCCACTGACGTGCTGGTCACCGGTTATGACATCATCTTTTTCTGGGTGGCCCGGATGATCTTCTCCGGCTGTGAGCAGACCAAACAGACCCCCTTCCACACCGTTTTCATCCACGGCCTGGTCCGGGACGACCAGGGGCGGAAGATGTCCAAGTCCCTGGGCAACGGCATTGACCCCTTGGAAATGGCGGAGAAATACGGCGCCGATGCCCTGCGCTTTAACCTGGTCACCGGCAACTCCCCCGGCAACGACATGCGCTTTTACACGGAGCGGTGCGAGGCCATGCGGAACTTTGCCAATAAGATTTGGAATGCCTCCCGCTTCCTGATGATGAACCTGACCATCGAGGACAATGCCCTGCCGGAGAAGCTGGAGCTGGAAGATAAGTGGATTCTCTCCAAGCTCAACACCGTCATCGCGGAAGTCACCGAAAACATGGACCACTACGAGCTGGGGGTGGCCGCCCAGAAGATTTACGACTTTATCTGGGACACCTATTGCGACTGGTATATTGAGATGACCAAGGCCCGCCTGCAGGGGGAGGACCCCGCCGCCAAGGAGCAGGCCCAGCGGGTACTGTGCTATGTGCTCACGGAGACGCTCAAGCTCCTGCATCCCTTCATGCCCTTCCTCACCGAGGAAATCTGGCAGGCCCTGCCCCATGAGGCGGACAACCAAGTGAAGTTTCTCATGCTCCAGTCCTGGCCCCAGGCCCAGGCCGGCCTGGCCTTCCCCCAGGAGGAGAAAGCGGTGGAGATGCTCATGGAGGCCGTGAAAGCCGTCCGCGCCCGCCGGTCCGAGATGAATGTCCCCCCCTCCAAAAAGGCACACCTCACCATTGCCACCCAGGAAGCCGATATTTTCACCGCCGGCATTCCCTTCCTCAAACGCCTGGGTTATGCCAGCCAGGTCACCGTCACCGGCCCTGCCGGTCTGGGCAGCGACAAGGAGGAGGCCGCCAAGGGCGTGGTCACCGTCATCACCCACGCAGCCCGCATCGGTATGCCCCTGGCTGAGCTGGTGGACCTGGAGAAGGAAAAGGCCCGGATCGCCAAGGAGCTGAAAAAGAACCGAGGCGAGCTGGAAAAGCTCAGCAACAAACTCAACAACCCCGGCTTCCTGGCCAAAGCGCCGGAGCAGGTTGTCGCCGCGGAAAAGGAGCGGGCGGAAAAACTCACCGCCCTGATTGCCCAGTTGGAGGCCCAGGAAGCCTCTCTGTAAGCAAGGTTTTATCCCTCCTTCCCCCTTATGCAGCCCCGCCCGTCTTAAACGGGCGGGGCTGCATGGTGTTTCATTGCCTTTACATAGGGAATCCCCGTACGAGAATAGTAAGCGAGATGAAACAACAGCTCTTTGGGCACCCGGATGGGCATGTCCCGGCCAAGGAAGGGAAGCAGATTTTTCCGATTTTCCGCATCCCAGCACGCACGTGTCAGCCGCTGAATGTTCCGGCTCACCCCGCCCACCGGTCTCTCTGCCCGTTCCGCTATTCGGTCCACCGCATAAACCATGTCCTTTGTACTCTTATTTGTTACACCAAAAATGGTATCCACCTTTTTATTACAGGAACAATTTTTATAATACTTTTATTTATTCTTATTGACATATCATAGTTAATAGTTTATATTTATATATAGATTTTAATATCAATTTGGAGGTGATTCCTGTGCAGATGTAACATGTCGCCACTATTCAATTCCACTCCCCAAGCACATCAGTACTCTGCCAAATATACAACAATCAGGAGGAAAGAAAAATGAAAATTCGACGTTTCGCTTGTTCCGCTTTTTCCCTCTGTGTTTTAATGACGTCCACGTTGTTCGCCAATGCAGCAAATATTCCTGAAGACAACAGGATCTCCGAATATGCGGGGGAAACAATTCAGTGTCAAATTGTTAAATGCACTGATAACAACACCCCTGAGTCTTCTGTCATTAGCGTAACCATTCCTGAAGGCGCCACAAAAGCTCAGGAAGACCAGATCATCCAAGCCGCCGCCTTTAATAAAACCAGCGACACCGACACATATGCTGCCCGTAACGTTATGGATCTGATTTCCAGAGAAACTGACGTATCTGTAAATTCCAACGGATATACTTTTGTTGGAAGTGGAACCATCCCCGGCCCCGATTACATTACTCTTGTTGTTCAATTTGGTAATTATGCTAATTTCGGTGCAAAGAAAATGTCTGTAGTCGTGAGCGGTGGCAAAAACCCAGATAGAAGCCACACAATAACAACCGACATTTCTCCCATGCCATCCACCACAATCACTCTTGTCATGTATACTGGGATGGGTAACGTCTTCTTAACTGATGGAAGCACCGTAACAGCAACGGCAAAGACAGATGCGTCTCATGTAGATGCTGACTATTGCGAAATTTGGGTCAGCCCTTGGGAAATGTCTGGGGGATAATATACACCACAGCTGAGACACTTTTCGTCCAAAGGGGGCTCTCTTATGAAACATTGGAAACGATTTCTCAGCGTTTTTATCTGCTTACTGTTCATGCTTAGTGCCATAGGAGCCAGCGCAACATTTTCCGACCAAGATCAAATTCAAAACACCGAGGCGGTAGACGTCTGTGTCTCTCTGAATATCATCGGCGGATATCCGGATGGTTTCTACCGGCCGGACAGGAAGGTCACCCGCGCACAGATGTGCAAAATGATCTGTCTGCTGTGTAATGGAGGGCGGGAACCCGCATTGGATACAACTCCCTCCACCAGCTTCATCGACATTCAGGGATGGGCCACACCTTACATCGCCGCCTGCTACGCCCAGGACATCGTTTCTGGGGTCAGTGAGGACCGTTTTCACCCTGACGGCCATGTAACCGCCGCTCAAGCTGCGAAAATGTTGCTGGTCACCTTGGGATATTCCACAGATTATGAGGGATTCACTGGGGCCGCTTGGTCCACCAACGTTACCATTCTGGCCACACAAGCTAAGCTCTTTGACGGGTTGAATCTGTCCCCTACCCAAGTCTTAACCCGGGATGAAGCCGCTCAGATGATTTGGAATGCCCTAAACGCCTATGAGGTCACCTACACCACCCAGACCGTCACCGATGCCAATGGGCAGGAAAGCATAAAAGTAGTCCGTGAGGAGAAAGTCATTGCGGGCACCACAGATAAACTTACGCTGATCAAAGACAAATATGGTATTGATACTCCGCCCACGGAAAAGAAAACACAGCCGTGAACTTTCTCCGTTAGGGAATAAAATCCCCAACCGACCCACGCAGAAAGCACGGCCGGTTGGGGATTTCTCATTGACGGGATGGCTCAACCCGTTCCCCTCTGCACCGCTTCCACCATAGAAGGGGGCAGAACTTCCAGGATTGATCCAAAGGAGGGCTTTCCTCTCCCGCTTTGACAATATTTTCCATCAAAAAGCAGTATAATCGCCGTGTACCGGACAAGCTGGTACACGGCGATGTTCTTTTTCAACCACCCTCAAAAGAAAGGGGATTTTCTCTATGGCTGTTGCCTACACCACCCATAACCGCATGCTCACCGTCGCCCTGTCGGGGGACATCGACCACCATCGTGTCAAAGGCCTGGTGCAGGACCTGGAGCGGGAGATCGACGAAGTGCTTCCCCGCCAGCTCATTGTTGACTGCGCCGGCATCACCTTCATGGACAGCTCGGGCATTGCTGTCCTGCTCCGGCTCTGGCAGCGGATGGAGGAATTGGCGGGGACCATCCAGGTCACCGGGCTGCCCGATCAGCCCGCCCGGGTGCTCCGAGCCGCCGGCCTTCAGCGGCTCATTCCACTCACCTGAAAGGAGTGCTACATCCATGCGTACCATCAAATACACCAACCAGGTCTCCCTGGTCTTTCCCTCCCGGTCGGCCAACGAGTCCTTTGCCCGGTCTGCTGCCGCCGCCTTCGCCGCCCAGCTGGACCCCACCTTGGACGAGCTGGGGGATGTGAAAACCGCCGTCAGCGAGGCCGTGACCAACGCCATTGTCCACGCCTACCCCGACTCCTTGGGAAAGGTCGAGCTCAAGCTCCGCCTTTACCCCGGCAACGAGCTGGAGCTCATTGTCCGGGACTGGGGCATCGGCATTGCCGACGTTGAACAGGCCAGGGCTCCCCTCTTCACCACAGGCAATGAGGAGCGCTCCGGCATGGGTTTTACCATTATGGAGAGCTTCATGGACTCTGTTAAGGTCCGCTCACACCCGGGGAAGGGGACCACAGTCACCATGCGCAAGCGATTCGCCATCCGGGCGGGAGGGGCCGTGTGATCGCGCCAGACACCGTCACCCTCATTCAGGCCGCCCAGGCCGGGGACAAAGAGGCCTGCGGCCGTCTGGTGGAAGAAAACCTGGGACTCATCTGGAGCATCGTCAAGCGGTACACACGAAAGACGGTGGACAACGATGACCTCTACCAGCTGGGCTGCCTGGGCTTTCTAAAAGCGGTGCAGGGGTTTGACACCCAGTTCGGCACCCAATTCTCCACCTACGCCGTGCCCAAGATCGCCGGGGAAATCCGGCGGTTTCTCCGGGACGACGGCATGGTCAAGGTGGGCCGCGGGAGGAAGGAACAGGCACTGCTCATCCACCGGGCCCGCACCCAGCTGACCGCCCAGCTGGGCCGGGAGCCGGTCCTGTCCGAGCTGGCCCAGGTCACAGGGCTCACCCCGGAGGACATCGCCGCGGCTGATCTGGCTGTCGCCTCCGTGGCCTCCCTCCAGGCTGAGTCCGGGGAGAACGGTCTGTCCCTGGAGGGCATGGTGGGCAGTGAGTCCCCGGAAGAGGGCATGGTGGAAAAGGTGGCCCTGCACACCGCCATCAACCGGCTGCCAGAGCGGGAGCGCAAGCTCATTTTCCTGCGCTACTACAAAGGATTCACCCAGGACAAAACCGCAAAGGTCTTGGGCATCAGCCAGGTCCAGGTCTCCCGGCTGGAGAAAAAGTCCATCCTGTTTCTCCGGGGGGAGCTCAGTGACGATTAGAGTGCCTCCCAGATTCCATCGTCCACGATCCGGTCTGCCTGCCCAACCTTGGACCAGGAGAATTCCGGGACCAAGTCAGAGGGGCGCAGGGCCGTGGGCCGGGGAATCAGCCCTGCGAGATAGGCCAGAAGCCCCACCAGTTTTTCCGGGGTGGTATGCGCCCGCAGATAGCCCATGTCCAGATCCCGGTCCCGTTTGGACAGGCGCCGCCCTGCGGGACTTTTGAGCAGGGGAACATGGCAATAGGTCGGGACGGAGTAGCCCAGCTGTTCCAGCAGCCAAATCTGCCGGGGGGTGGAGGAGAGGAGGTCCCATCCCCGCACCACCCGGGTCACCCCCATCCGTCCGTCGTCCTCCGCCACCGCCAGCTGATAGGCGTAAATCCCATCGGACCGCCGGAGAATAAAGTCCCCGCAGTCCCGGTCCAGCCTCTCCTGCTGGGGGCCAAACACCTCATCCACAAAGGAAATGATCTCTCCCGGCACCTGGACGCGCCAGGCGGGAGAACGGCCGCTCTCTTGGAGAGCGGTTTTTTCTTGGGCCGAGAGGCGGCGGCACCGGCCGGAATAAATTCGGGCGCCGTCGGCGGCGTGGGGGGCCGAGGCGGCCAAACGCTCCTTCCGGCTGCAATAGCAGGGATAGACCAGCCCCCGGCTGGCCAGCGTTTCAAACGCCGCCTGGTAGAACGGGGTCCGGCAGCTCTGACAATAGGCCGTCTCCCCAGGCCGCCAGCCCAGGTCCCAGTCCAGTCCCAGCCAGATTAGGTCGTCGGCCAGTTGGGATAAATATTCCGGCCGGCACCGGTCTGGGTCTAAGTCCTCCATCCGCAGGAGCAGTTCTCCCCCCAGGTGCCGCACATCCAGCCAGGCCAGCAGGGCGGCAAACAGATTCCCCAGGTGCATTCTCCCGCTGGGGCTGGGGGCAAAGCGGCCCCGGACCGTTGCATTGGTTGCCATGGTATTCTCCTCCCGCTGCATTTTCCCCATTGTATCACAGGTCCGCTCTTCCGGCAAACCTCCCTTTCCCTTGCCATTCCAGGGCAGGTATAGTAGAATAAAAAATAAAGTCCCTAAAGCCCCGCGACACATAAATAGGAGGATGCCCCATGAAACCACTTCATCCGCCCCGTTTTCTCCCTCTTATCCTTGCCGCTGCGGCCTGCATCCTGGCTGCCCTCTGTCTGTGGCAGGTCCTCCAGCTGAAGAGTCAGCTGAAGGACACCACTCTGTCCCAGGCAGAACAGCTCTCCGCGATGGACGCCGCCCTGCAGGCCCTCCCTCACCAGATGGAGGACGCTCTCCACACCCAGTCCTCCCTGCTGGCCAACTATGACTGGCATTACGGCGACCTGAACCCGGAGACCGGAACCCTCCCTGTCACCTTCACCGCCGTGCCCAAGGAGCAGACCGCCAGTGTCACCACCGCCACCCTTGTCTGCAACGGGAAATCCTATCCCATGGAGGCCCAGGACACCGGCAGTTTCACCGTCACGGTAGAGGTTCCCCTCCTCCAATCCCTGGCGTTTCAACAGGTCATTCTGGCAGAGGGTCCGCAGCAGCGAATCGAGGCACTGGACTTGCAGGAGGCGGCCGGCACGGAGGAATTGCTCCACCCGTGGATCACCCTGGACACCACCGCTTCCCTGGAAAATGACCAGCTTGTATATGAAGACGGTTCCCTTTCCATCGCACAGATGACACCCGGCCAGGTCCAGTCTGTCACCATGGTGGCCGCCGTGGATGGCAAAGAAGTGGGCAAAACTCCGATTCCCTGGGAGGATGTCCCAGAGGGTTCCGAGGCTTACTTCCCCTTTGACACCGCCTATCCCGCCGCTTCCGGCCGTGTCTTTACTCTGTCCGCGGAGGTTGTGGACAGCTATGGCCTCCGCTACGTCATTCTTGTGGACCAGCTTTCCCTCCAGCCCGATTCTGGCAGCGCCGTCTCCACGCCGGAAGACGGCCCGGAGGGCGCCGCCTCCATGAAAGTCTACTCCTCCCAAGGAAGCCTGCTCTGGGAAGGACGAATGGACACCTTTCCATACTAATACAACAGAAAGAAGGAAATCCCCTATGTCAATCGCAGCCGTACGTGACTATTTTGCCCAGTTTGGCATGGCAGACAACGTGCTGGAGTTCTCCACCTCCAGCGCCACGGTGGAGCTGGCCGCCCAGGCCGCCGGCGTCATCCCCGCCCGGATCGCCAAGTCCCTGTCCTTTAAGGTGGATGGCAAGGCCATCCTCATTATCACCGCCGGGGACGCCAAGGTGGACAACGCCAAATTCAAAAACGCTTTTCACACCAAAGCCAAGATGCTCACCCCCGAAGAGGTGGTGGACCTGGTGGGCCATGCCGTGGGCGGGGTCTGCCCTTTCGCCATCAAGGAAGATGTGGCAGTCTATCTGGACTGCTCCATGAAACGCTTTCCTTCTGTCTTCCCCGCCGCCGGGTCCGCCAACAGCGCCATCGAGCTGACCTGCGACCAGTTGGAGCAGTATGCCCAGAATGTCCAGGGCTGGGGGGACTTCTGCAAGGGGTGGCAGGCGGAGGACTGAGCACCTCCGTGCGTTTGCAGGAAATACCTGAGACAGCAAAAATCGCGTACAAAAAGGGGGATGCCTTCGCTGGCATCCCCCTCTCTTTTTGTCCGTCCGCAGAGCAGATATCCAACCACCAGGCGTTGCCGCAACCACCTGTTGCTTGCCTCTCCCCACCGGAGATGGTACAATGGCCGCGAGGTGATGACATGGAGACAAAGGATGTGATCCTGCAGCTACGCATCCAAAACGGATGGACCCAGGAGGAACTCGCGGAAAAACTGTGTGTAACCCGGCAGGCGGTGTCCCGCTGGGAGACGGGAGAAACCACGCCAAATCCAGAGACCCTGAAGCAGCTGTCCGCCCTGTTTGACGTATCCCTTCATGCACTGCTGGGGGCCCCGAGGCAGCTGATCTGTCAGTGCTGCGGAATGCCTTTGGAGGAGTCCTCCATCAGCAAGGAACCCGACGGCACCTCCAATGAGGCATACTGCAAGTGGTGCTATGCAGACGGGACGTTCACCTATTCCAATTTGGAGGAGCTGATCGAATTTCTTGCCGGCCACCTGTCCAACAGCCACTGGCCCCCGGAGCAGGTCCGCGCCTACTTTACCGAGCTGCTGCCCAAGCTGGCCCATTGGCGTTCCAGGGAATGATATTGGGCGCAGAAAACCCCGGACGGGAATCCCGTCCGGGGTTTTGTCTGGTTGGATTGTCTGGGCTCAGGCCAGCGCAGCGGTGATGATGGCCATCTTGTAAACCTCATCGGCGTCACAGCCCCGGGAGAGGTCATTGATGGGGGCGTTCAGGCCCTGGAGAATGGGGCCGTAGGCGGCGAAGCCGCCCAGGCGCTGGGCAATCTTATAGCCAATGTTGCCGGACTGAATCTCCGGGAAGATAAAGGTATTGGCGTGGCCGGCCACCTTGGAGCCGGGGAACTTCTGCTGCCCCACCACCGGGGACACAGCGGCGTCGAACTGCATCTCGCCGTCGATGGCCAGCTCAGGAGCGGCGGCCTTGGCCTTGTCGCAGGCGTTCTTCACCTTGTCCACCGCGTCACCTTTGCCGGAGCCCTTGGTGGAATAGCTCAGGAAGGCAATCTTGGGGTCAATGCCGAAGGTCGCGGCGGTCTTGGCGCACTCCAGCGCGGTCTCCACCAGGGCGTCCTCGTCGGGATCGATCTGGATGGCGCAGTCCCCCATGCACAGGCGCTCGTCCACGCCGTCCTTCTCCCGCTGGAGAATAAAGCAGGAGCTCACGTTGCTGTTGCCGGGCTTGGTCTTAATGAGCTGGAGCGCAGGCCGGACGGTGTCCGCGGTGGAGTAGGTGGCACCGCCCAGCAGGCAGTCGGCCTCCCCCATCTTGACCAGCATGGTGCCGAAGTAGTTGCCCTTCATCAGGTTCTTCCGGCAGTCCTCGGGGGTCATCTTTCCCTTGCGCAGTTCCACCATCTTCTCCACCATGGCGTCCATGCCGGCATAGGTGGCCGGGTCCACAATGCGCACGCCTTCAATGTCAAAGCCGCCCTTCTCCGCTGCGGCCTTGACCTCGGTCTCCACACCCACCAGGATGGGGGTCAGGAAACCATCCTTCTTCAGGCGGGCGGTGGCCTCCAGAATCCGGGCGTCAGAGCCCTCGGTAAAAACCAGGGTGCGGGGATTGGCTTTCAGGGTTTCGATCAGTTTTGCAAACATGATAGGTTACCTCCAAATACAAGACGGTTCCGTCTTTTTCTTACGAAATCAACCAATTTATTGTAGCACTATCTCACCGCCGATGCAAGGGCCGAAGGGGAATTCTCATCCCAGCACCGCCCGGCACAGGCGGGAAACCGCCTCCTCCACCTTCTCCTCCTCCAGGCCGGAATAATTCATCACCAGCACATGAGGACGGCGGTTCTGGGCGGCAACATAATATTGGGACACGAAGGAGATCCGCAGGTCCTGGGCCTGGGCCGCCTGGAGAATCTCCTCGTCGCTGCGCTGGGTGTCCAGCTCCAGCAGGAAATGAAGGCCCGCATGCTCCTCGCTGATCTTCACCCTGCCCGCCAGAGGGGACTGCCGCAGGGCCAGCAGGAGCTTGTCCCGGAGTGCCCGGTAGTGGTTGCGCATCCGGTTGATGTGCTTTTCAAAATATCCCTCGGAGAGGAACCGGGCCAAGGTCATCTGCTCCAGGCAGGAGACCGTGCCGGAATAAAACCCCAGGGTCTCATAAAACCGGGTGACCAGGTGCTTGGGCAGAACCAGATAGCTGATCCGAAAGGCCGGGGCCAGGCTCTTGGAAAAGGTATTGATATAGATGACCTTCTCCATCACATCAATGCTCTGCAATGTGGGGATGGGCCGGCCGGCCAGACGGAACTCACAGTCATAATCGTCCTCAATGATATACCGGTTCTCCCCTTTGGAGGCCCAGCTGAGAAACTCATACCGCCGGCTGACCGGCATGACAATCCCCGTGGGGAAGTGATGGGAGGGGGTGATGTGGAGAATCTCCGCGCCGCTCTCCTCCAGCTTCTCTGGAATAATGCCGGCCTGGTCCATGGGAATGTGATAGGTCACCACATCGTTCTTCTCATAGATCTTACTCAGCCGAAGATAACCCGGGTCCTCCACCGCATAGCCCCACTGGCGTCCCAGGAGCTGGATCAGGACGCTGTACAGGTACTCCGTCCCCGCCCCCACCACGATCTGCTCCGGGTCAATGGTCATCCCCCGGAATTGATAGAGGTGGTCGGAAATGGCCTGCCGGAGCTGCCGGATGCCTCCCGCAGAGGTATCGGTGAGCAACGTCGCCTCATCCTCCCCCGCTGTGACATCCCGCAGAAGCTTTACCCACACAGAGAAGGGAAACATATCCCGGGCCACGGAACTGCCCACAAAATCCGCCCAATAGGCCCGCTTGTCGGGCTCCCGGGGCGCGGGCCCCTTGGGCCGGGGAGGAGGCGGCGCCACCGGCTCCTCCCGCTCCAGCTCACATACATAATACCCCCGCTTGGGCAGGGTGTAGAGGAAGCCCTCCGCCACCAGCTGTGCGTAGGCGCTCTCCACGGTGATGGTGCTTACCCCCAAATTCTTGGCAAAGGTCCGCTTGGAGGGCAGCTTCTCCCCCGCCCGCAGCTTTTTCTGGAGAATATCCTGCTTAATACACCGGTAAAGATGCTCATACATGCTCTCCGTGTCAATGTTTTCAAAGGAATAGGTGAGCAAATTCCGGGCCTCCTTCCCACAAACTGGCCATGCCACCTGGCACAAAAATGTTTTTTCTCATATTATCAGGTTTATTATAGTCCTACGGTATCCCCTTGTAAAGGAAGGGAAGCCGGAAAACCTCTTCGTCAATCTATCAGATTTTTCCCGCGGTTTTTCCCCGATGTTTGGTGCTCTTTTTTGGTCCCATTTTTTGGAAAATTCTGCCGAATGATTTCTTGTGAAAATTATGATAAAAGCCCAAGGGAAAGTCCCTTAAAATTTATGATAATAGAGCGGAATCCCCGCTTCCCCTCCCTCTGCCCAGTGTTTTCCGCCCAAGCCACAGGTCATTTTGACGGTTTCCCCTCAGGCTCCTTCACCGTCAGAGTACTTGCAAGGTTTTTTCTTTTCGTGTATAATGAAACACGAATAGAAACACATTTGTTCTTGCAAAGTGAACACTGGCAGAGGAGCTGCCTCGAAGGATATCTTGATTTCTATCCCAACACGACGTTAAGAAGGAGTTTGCTTATGAGTGAAGTACGTATCAAGAACTTCAAGCGAGTACTGGTGGCAAACCGCGGAGAGATCGCCATCCGCGTGTTCCGGGCGCTCAACGAGCTGGGCATCACCTCGGTAGCCGTCTACTCCAAGGAAGACAAGTACGCCATGTTCCGCACCCTGGCGGACGAGGCCTATCCCCTGAACCCGGAGAAGGGCCCCATCGACGCCTATCTGGACATCCCCACCATTTTGAAAATTGCCAAGGACCACAATGTGGACGCCATCCACCCCGGGTATGGCTTCCTGGCGGAAAACCCAGTTTTGGTGGAAGAGTGTGAAAAGAACGGTATCACCTTCATCGGCCCCACCGTGGACAGCATGAACGCCATGGGCGACAAGATCTCCTCCAAGCAGATCGCCATTGCCTCCCAGGTTCCCATCATCCCCGGCGTGGACCACGCCATGAAGACCGTGGAGGAAGCCATGGAGGTGGCCAAGAAGGTCGGCTATCCCGTGATGCTGAAAGCCTCCAACGGCGGCGGCGGCCGGGGCATGCGGATCGTCTCCCGGGAAGAGGATATGCCCAAGGAGTTTAAGGAGGCCATTGACGAATCCAAGAAGGCTTTTGGCGACGACCAGGTCTTTATTGAGAAATACCTGAAGGGCCCCAAGCACGTGGAGGTCCAGGTCCTGGCCGACAACTACGGCAATGTGGTGCACCTGTTTGACCGTGACTGCTCCGTGCAGCGCCGGCACCAGAAGGTGGTGGAGTATGCGCCCGCCTTCTCCGTTCCCGAGGCCTCCCGGCAGAAAATCTTTGACAGCGCCATTCGTCTGTGCAAGCAGGTGGGCTACCGCAACGCCGGCACCTGCGAGTTTCTGGTGGACTCGGACGGCAACCCCTACTTCATTGAGATGAATCCCCGGATTCAGGTGGAGCACACCGTCACTGAACTGGTGACCGACGTGGATATTGTCCGCTCCCAGATCCTGATTGCCGAGGGTTATCCCCTGAACTCCCCGGAGATCAACATCACCTCCCAGAAGGCCATCGAATGCCATGGCTACGCGATCCAGACCCGTGTCACCTCCGAGGACCCCTCCAACAACTTTATGCCCGACACCGGCAAGGTGAGTGTCTATCACTCCGGCTCCGGCAACGGCATTCGTCTGGACGGGGGCAACGTTTACACCGGCGCCGAGATTCTGCCCTATTACGACTCCCTGCTGGTAAAGGTCTGCTCCTTTGACCGGACCTTCAAGGGCGCCGCGGTCAAGTCCCTGCGTGCCCTGCGGGAGATGCGGATTCAGGGCATCAAGACCAATATCTCCTTCCTGATTAACGTCATCAACAACCCCACCTTCCAGGCGGGTGCGTGCTATACCACCTTCATTGAGGAGACACCCGAGCTCTTCTCCCTGTCCCAGAGCCCGGACCGGGTCTCCAAGATTCTGGACTTCCTGGGGGACAAAATTGTCAACGTCTCCAAGGGAGAAAAGCCCTACTTCGAGGACCGTGTCCTGCCCAAGTACGACGAGACCGCCCTGGTTTACGGTGCCAAGGACGAGTTCAAGAAGCTGGGCGCCAAGGGCTTTACCCAGAAGATCTTGGGCGAAAAGCGCCTGTATGTCACCGACACCTCCATGCGTGACGCCCAGCAGTCCCTGATCGCCACCCGGATGCGGACCAAGGATATTGTGGGCGCGGCAAAGGCCTCCAACGTGATTTTCCAGAACGCTTTCTCCGTGGAAGCCTGGGGCGGCGCCACTTACGACACCGCCTATCGTTTCCTGAAGGAGTCTCCCTGGAAGCGCCTGGAGATCCTCAGCGAGAGAATGCCCAACACTCTGATCCAGATGCTGCTGCGAGCCTCCAACGCGGTGGGATACAGCAACTATCCCGACAACTTGGTGAAGGAATTCATTCGGATCTCCGCCATCAAGGGCGTGGATGTTTTCCGTGTCTTTGACAGCCTGAACTGGATCGAGAACATGAAGATGCCTGTGGAAGAGGCCCTGAAAACCGGCAAAATCGTCGAGGGCTCCCTGTGCTACACCGGCGACATCATGAGCCCCAACGAGGTCAAGTACACCTTAGACTACTATGTGGAAAAGGCCAAAGAGCTGGAGGCCATGGGCGTCCACATCCTGGCCATCAAGGACATGGCCGGCCTGCTGAAACCCTATGCGGCCCAGAAGCTGGTGGAAACCCTCAAGTCCGAGCTCCACATCCCCGTTCACCTGCACACCCACGACACCACCGGCGCTGGCGTCGCCACCGTGCTGAAGGCTGCCGAGGCTGGCGTGGATATCGTGGACCTGGCCATCGAGTCCATGAGCTCCTGCACCAGCCAGCCCTCCCTCAACGTGGTGGTGGAAGCCCTGAAGGGCACCGAGCGGGATACCGGTCTGGACTTTGAGGGCTTGGATGAGCTGAGCCGCTACTATGAGCATGTCCGCAAGGTCTACAAGGCCAACGAGAGCGGTATGGTCTCCCCCAACGCCCAGATTTATAAGTATGAGATCCCCGGCGGACAGTACTCCAACCTGCTGGCCCAGGTCACCGAAATGGGCTCCAAGGATGAGTTTGAGAAGATCAAGGAGCTCTATCGCCAGGCCAACATCCTTCTGGGCAACCTGATCAAGGTGACCCCCTCCTCCAAGGTGGTCGGTGACCTGGCCATCTTCATGCTGAAGAACGGCCTGACCAAGGACAACATCCTCACCGAGGGCGCCTCCCTGTCCTACCCCGACTCCGTCATCGACTTCTTCAAGGGGATGATGGGGCAGCCCGAGGGCGGCTTCCCCAAGGAACTGCAGAAGATTGTTCTGAAGGACATCGAGCCCATCACCGTCCGTCCCGGTACCCTGCTGCCTGATGTGGACTTCGAGGATATCAAGCATCACCTCCGGGAGAAGTTTGATATGAAGGGCTTCTCTGACTTCGAAATGGAGCAGAAGGCGGTCAGCTACGCCCTGTATCCCAAGGTTTATGAGGACTACTGCACCCACTTCGAGGCCTACAACGACGTCACCACCCTGGAGAGCCATGTCTACTTCTATGGCCTGCGCAAGGGAGAGGAGACCGTCCTGAAGGCCAGTGAAGGCCGCGATATTCTGATCAAGTTCGTCGGCATGTCCGATCCCGACAAGGAAGGCTATCGCGTGCTGACCTTCGAGGTCAACGGCATCCTCCGGGAGCTGAAGGTGCTGGATAAGACCCTGGAGGTTCTGGAGGACCGGAAACTCAAGGCCGACAAGAACAACCCCTGCCACCTGGGCTCCACCATTCCCGGCACGGTGGAAACCGTCCTGGTGAAGGAGGGCGACGAGGTCAAGGTCAACCAGCCCCTGATGATCGTGGAAGCCATGAAAATGGAAACCACCTTCGTCTCCAAGGTCAACGGCAAGGTCGATAAGCTTTATGTGGCCCCCGGCGACCGGGTCAACACGGAAGATCTGTTGGTTTCCTTCATTTTGGATGAAGAGGAATAATCTCTTAAATACACCTAAAATTCCCCTCGCTCAGGTGAGCGAGGGGAATTCTTTCTATTCATTTTCTCTTTTCCCTGGGCAAGAAATTTTAACATAAAGACCTCAAAACACGATCTGTCAAATAAAATTTCTCTATCCGGGTTGCGGTTAAAACAAAAAACGTCCCCCACCACAGTGTGATGGGGGACGATCTTTACTGATTCATCAGTGGTTCACAAGGGTCAATTACTTGCCCTCAGCAACCTCATTGATGGACTTGGACAGTCTCACAACAGCCTCGTCGCAGTCAACTTCACGGATGGTCAGCGGAGGCACCATACGGATGATGTTGGCGCCAATGGCGGTGACCAGGAAGTGGTTCTTGATGCAGTGACGCTTCACTTCCACAGCGTTGATGCCGTCTTCCAGAACAACACCAACGAACAGGCCGCGGTGACGGACGGTCACAACGTGAGGCATCTTAGCCAGCTCAGCAGCGAAGTAATCGCCGACCTTCTTGGCGTTCTCGGGCCACTTGCCAGCCTTCAGCTCACGCAGAACAGCCAGGGAAGCGGCGCAGCTGACGGGGTGGCCAGCATAGGTGGAACCGTGGGTGCCGGGGCCGAAAGCAGTGGCGACACGGTCGGTGCAGGCGATGCCGCCGATGGGCATACCGCCGCCCATAGCCTTAGCCATGGAGACAACGTCGGGCTTAATGCCATAGGTCATGTAGCACATGAAGTCGCCGCAACGGCCCCAACCAGCCTGGACCTCGTCCAGCAGCATCAGGATGCCCTTCTCGTCGCAGAACTTACGGATGCCCTGGATGAACTCGTCAGTTGCGGGGAACACGCCGCCCTCGCCCTGAACAGGCTCGAACATGATGGCGCAGGTCTTGCCCTCAACATAGGCAGCCTTGAAGGCGTCCAGGTTGTTGTACTCAGCATAAGTAAAGCCGGGGGTCAGGTCGCCGAAGCCCTTCTGGATGGCGGACTCGGGCTGACCGGTAGCGGTCATGGCGCCGAAGGTACGGCCGTGGAAGGACTTCTTTGCGGTGATGATGTGCCAAGCGTCGGGACCGATGTTCTCAATGCCCCACTTACGGGCAATCTTGATCATAGCTTCGTTGGCCTCAGCGCCGGAGTTCTGGTACATAACCTTGTCCATGCCGATGGTCTCGCAGATCTCCTTGGACAGGACAGCCTGAGGAATGGTGTAGGGATAGTTGAAGGTCTGCATAATCAGAGCGGACTGCTCCTGAACGGCCTTCACCACCTTGGGGTTGCAGTTGCCCAGGCAGTTAACAGCGATGCCTGCATAGAAGTCCAGGTAAGCTTCGCCGTTCTCATCATACATATAGATGCCTTCAGCATAATCTGCCACGAAATCCATACGCTCGTAGGTTTCGATCATGTACTTTTTGACCTGAGCTTTCAGCTCAGCGGCGGTCAGACCAGTGTCTTTCAGTCTCATAAGAAATTCCTCCCATTCAAAAATAAATGTAAATATAGGGATTTCCAGGCCTGTGAACCAAGCCCAGTATTCACAACAGCCGGCTACTCATTCCGTCTGTTTTGAATCACGTGCCAGGAAATCCGTCTTTCAACGAATCCCCTGTAACTTGTGACTATAATAGCACCAATTTCTCAAAAATGAAATGCACCTTTTGCACAAATTATTCCCAACAGTTTCTGGCGAAAATACAATTTCCCACGCAGGATTTTATGCATCGTCCGCCGCGTCCTTCTTTCTTTTTTTCTTTTTTCCCTGAAATTTCAGGTTTTATTTCCCTCCGCAAGGAGTTTTCGTCCGTTTCCTCCGTTTCTTTTTCAAGTTTTTCCCGCTCCCTTTGTCATTTTGTGCTTCGTCGTTTTGCACAAGCACCATTTTCCCTGCCCTGACAGCATTTGGCCCTTTTTTTCTGCCCGGCCAGGGATTGTCCCGCCCCCCTCCGTTGCTTTTCCGCGCGGTTCTTGTTACAATAAGACATCTGCAAAGGAAGTGAAGCAACCATGGAACTGAAACGAATCACCCACGCGGAAAACGTCCGCCTCTCCGACAGCGGGCGGGCGGTGCGTATTCTGGATCAAAGCCGGCTCCCCAACGAGACGGTTTATTTGGAACTCTCCCAGGCGGAAGATCTCTACGAAGCCATCGCCTCCCTGCGGGTCCGCGGCGCCCCCGCCATCGGCATCTTCGCCGGGTATGCCCTGTACGTTTTGGCGCTGCAAAGTCAGGAAACCCAATATGGTCCCTTTTTGGAGGCCTGCCGCCGGAACCGAGATTACCTCAACAGCTCCCGCCCCACAGCGGTCAATCTGCGCCACATGCTGGACCGGGTGCTGGCGGTGGCCGAGTCCATGCCCTGCGCCGACATCCCCTCCATCCAGGCGGCCATGGGCCAGGCGGCCCGGGCCATTCACCAGGAGGACATCGCCATGTGCACCGCCATCTCGGAATACGGCCTGTCCCTGGTCAAGGCGGGAGACGGCATCCTCACCCACTGCAACGCCGGCCCCCTGGCCACCTCCCGGTACGGCACCGGCTTGGGCCCCTTGTTTCTGGCCAAGGAGCGGGGCATCCCCCTTCACGCCTGGTGTGATGAAACCCGCCCCCTCCTGCAAGGCGCCCGTCTGACAGCCTATGAGCTTCAGCAGGCCGGCATCGACTGCACCCTCATCTGTGACAACATGGCCAGCCTTGTGATGAAGGAGGGGAAGATCAACGCCTGCTTTGTTGGGTGTGACCGGGTGGCCCGCAACGGGGACACCGCCAATAAAATCGGCACCTCCGGGGTGGCCATCCTGGCCAAGCACTACGGCATCCCCTTCTATGTGCTGGGCCCCTCCTCCACCATTGACTTTACCTGCCCCGACGGGGATCACATTCCCATCGAGCTGCGGGACGGTGGAGAGCTCAAGGAGAAATTCTTCTCCGCGCCCGTCGCCCTGCCCCAGGTCAAATGCTACAATCCCGCCTTTGATGTCACGGATCACAGCCTTATCACCGCCATCGTCACAGAAAAAGGCATTTGCTATCCCCCCTTCGAGCAGAGCTTCGCCCAGGTCTTCGGCCGCCCGGAAAAGGAGGCCACATGAACCCTCCCTATCCCTCAGACGCCCAGGCCAAGGCGGAAATTTTGGACGCCGGGCGTAAAATTTATCAGCGGGGACTGGTGGCGGCTAACGACGGCAATCTGTCCGTTCGGGTGGGGGACAACGCCCTGTGGGTTACGCCCACCAGCGTTTCAAAAGGCGCCATGACGGAGGATATGCTGGTCAAGCTCTCTCTGGATGGCACGGTATTGGAGGGGACTCGGAAGCCCTCTTCGGAGACAAAAATGCACTTGCGCATCTACCAGGAGAACCCCGCCGTCCGCGCCGTGGTGCATGCCCACCCGCCTGCCGCCACCGCATTCGCCGCGGCGGGCCTTCCCCTGGACCGCCCTGTCCTCCAGGAGGCTGTGGTGCAGCTGGGCACCGTGCCTGTGGCCCCCTTTGCCCTGCCCGGTTCCCAGGCGGTGGCGGACAGCGTCGCCCCCTACTGCCAGGCGTACCGGGCCCTGCTGCTGGAATACCACGGCGCGGTCACCTGGGGAACCTCCATGGAGCAGGCCCACTACCGTTTGGAATGTCTGGAACAGCTGGCCACCGTCACCCTCCACCTGCGGACTTTGGGCATTCATCGCACGATGCCGGAGTCTCTGGTTAAGGCGTTGGAGGGGCTGCGCCCCGCCTGGGGCATCCAGTGACCCCGCTGCCGTTCTCCTCCCTTCGGAGAGGGTTTCCCCTTTCCGCCCGCTTATTGGGGGCAATTCCACACAGCTTATACCAAACTTTTCCTGAAAAAACAACAAAAATCCCAAAATTTTTGTAAAATCTTTCAAAAGATGATGGACAGAACCGGGAATCTGTATTACTATATCAATGAGAATGGGCAGAAGAAAACGGTTTGTCCGCTCTAAGGAAGCAACAACTTGTCAACAGTACACCGATTTTGGTCGAAGTTATAAGTATTTCTTCCTTATTTGTTGTAGAGAAACGTTATTGACAGGATAGCGTTTCTGAAATAATATACTTTTGAGCTCACTCAAAGAAAGGACCTTTCTACTATGGCTGAACGAAAACGCGAACGCGCAAAAACCAGCGGGACTCCCGCAAGTATCCGTGAGGCGTTGAAGAAGGCGACAACTGAGATGTTGGTGCTCTTCGTGCTGCGCCACAAATCAATGTACACCTACGAAATGATGCAGGAGATCGACCGCATGAGCGCAGGGAAGATCACCTTTAATACCCTTTATCAAGCCATCTATCGTCTGCAGAGTTTCCAGTACATTCAAGAGGAAGGTAAGGTGGTGTCCGAAGACAATCGAGTTCGTATTTATTTCGCAATTACTGCGTCCGGAGTAGACTATCTCGAGAAATTGATCGAGGAGTATCGTTCCTTCACCGGTGCCGTGGATCAGATCCTGGATCAGGAGAATTCCAACACCATTCGCATAGGAGAATGCTCATGATGTTAGCAAACGACTTGAAAACCTATTACGATGAAGTTCGCCGCTACTTGGACTGTCCCAAGGACGAGCAAGATCGTCTGCTTTTGAGTGTTAACAAGCAGGTGATTGAGTTACAAGTGGATAATCCTAATTTGGACTATGACGGGATCGTTGAATTTTTAGGAGAACCTGAAAGTTTAGCAGCTTCGCTTATGGAACGTTTGTCTCCGGATGTTGTTCAGAAATTCAAGAAGAAAAAGCGTCGTCTTCGTTTGAGTATCATTGCTTGTGTCGCAGTTGTGGTAGTTGCTTTATCTACACTTGTCATTTATACATCAACTATTCAGTCTGGTGTCAAAATTAGTGAGAAAAACACTATCGTTATTGACAAAGACAATGTTCCTCCTGACATAGAAGACGCAAAGAGCTACATTGAAAATTATTACAATCAAAAGGAGATTCCTTAACGATGAATCCTGCTAAAAAGATATGCTCTACTATTGTGGCCTTGGTTTTGGTTTTCTGTGCAATGCCTTTTTCCCAGGCTCAAGCAGCAAACGATCCTGAAACTCTTTTTTATGTAGAAGACTTAGGTAATGGCATTACTGTCGAAACTACTATCACAATTTACCCCGGTGTGACTCGCAATCAGTCAACAAGTGCCATTTCGAGCAGTGAATTTAAAAACAATGGCGTTTGGATCGCTACTGTTTCTTTAAAAGCCTATTTCACCTACAATGGTATTACTGCGGGTGTAACAGGTACCGAATACTCGAAAAGCCTTGCAAGCGGCTGGAGCTATACCAACCACAAAATCACAACGACTAATGTCTCCTCCAGCAGCGGTGGCACAGCTACTTTGACTGCCACGTTAAAGGATTTTCCCATTAATGTCCCTGTAAGACTTTCCTTGCATTGTGCTCCTAATGGTGCCATTACCAGAGGATAATTTTATCTCTTTGCATCTAATATAACAACAGCCGCAACGAAATTAGTTTCGTTGCGGCTGTTGTTATATTTTCTATATATTTAGTGTCTTTCTTCCCTTTTCACATCTCCCGCCGCCCCTCCAACGCACGCATAAGGGTAGCATCGTCAGCATATTCTAAGTGGCCCCCCACGGGAACACCATAGGCCAGACGGGTCACCTTTACACCGAACGGCTTGAGCATACGGGACAGATACATGGCCGTGGCCTCTCCCTCCGTGTCGGGATTTGTCGCCATAATGACCTCCTGAATCTCCCCCTGCGCCACCCGGTCCAGGAGGGATTTGATATACAGGTCGTCGGGCCCCACGCCATTCATTGGGGAGAGCACCCCATGGAGCACATGGTAGGTCCCGTGGTATTCCCGGGCCCGCTCCATGGCAATGACATCCTTGGGATCGGCCACCACACAGACCACGCTGCCATCTCGTTTCTCACTGGCGCAGATGGGGCACAGCCCCTCTCCTTCCGTGAGGTTCTGACAGACGGGGCAGAGGGCAATGGACCGCTTGGCCTCCAAAATCGCCTGAGCAAACTGCTCCACCTCATTCTCGGGCAGAGACAGGACAAAAAACGCCAGGCGCTGGGCAGTCTTATGGCCAATGCCGGGCAGGCGGGCAAACTGTTCCACCATTTTTTCCAATGCGGGGGGGAAGTATTCCATGAAGCTACCTCTTCCTTCTTTTCTTGGGGATACTGCTGGGCCTCTTGCCAGCGTCTGCGGGCCGGGGTTACTCTCCCCGCAGGGCCCGGATGGCCTGGGCGGGGTCCGGCGCGCCATAGATCGCGCTGCCCGCCACCAGTACGTCGGCGCCGGCCTCCACCACCTGGCGGGCTGTCACCGGGTCCACGCCGCCGTCCACTTCCAGCCGGCAGGCGGGGTTACGTTCCTGAATATAGCGGCGGATGGCGGCAATCTTGGGCAGCTGATCGGCCATAAACGCCTGGCCGCCGAACCCGGGCTCCACTGTCATCACCAAAATCAGGTCCACCTTGTCCAGATAGGGCAGCACGGCCTCCGCCGCGGTGATGGGCCGCAGGGCAATGCCCTTCCGGACGCCCCGCCGCTCCATGGCCGCCAGGGCCGCCTGAATGCCGGGGGGCATATCCGCCTCCAGATGGACGGTCAGAAGGTCCGCTCCGGCATCCGCAAACGCATCCACGTAGCGCACCGGTTTTTCAATCATAAGGTGTACATCCAAAAACTGATCGGTGAACTTTCGCAGAGACTTCACCACAGGCACGCCAATGCTGATGTTGGAGACAAACATACCGTCCATCACATCCACATGGAGCCAGTCCGCTTCCCGGACCCGCTGGACATCCCGGCCCAGGTTGGCAAAGTCGGCGGAGAGGATGGAGGGGGCGATTGTAATCATGACACATCATTCCTTTCTCGTCAGCCGCTGGCTGGACAGGGCCCCGGCCAGGGCACACATGGTCCGCCCGCCGCATAGGATACGGCAAGCGGCGGCGGGGAGCCCTTCCCCGCCCAGGAGCACCGGGACCGTCGTCGGTCTTTCCTTACGCCACGGACCGGCCCCGACGGCGACGACCTGGCAGCCCGCCGCATCATATAGCCTTTGGAACGGGTGCCGGCTCTGCCGGTCTTTTTTGTCCGGCAGGGCGCCCTGTTCCATCGGCGCGGAGACGCCCGGGGCGCCCCCTCAAACAGTCTTGGGACCCTGGGGCCCCCGGGCCTCTCCCCCTTGGTCGGGACATTCGGCCGCCGCGGCCGGTTCTCCGGCCCGGCGGTTTCCATTCTATCCGCCTTTTTCCTCCCTGTCAATGGAAAGCAGTCCTTGACAGGGCTTCTTTCTGCGGGTAAAATGTTATAATATTAGAGTATACAACTTTCTGGAAAGGACGGGTCCCGCCCATGGCAAAATTCAAAAAGCGCCCTGTCATCCCGATTTACGCCATTGCCCTGGTCTGGGTGATTTTTACCCTGGTGCACCCGCTGTATCGGGTCTCCGACTATGTGACGGTTATCCTGCTGTCCGCCGTGGTCTTCATTGTGGCAAAGGGCATTTTCCCCACCATATCCTATGAAATGCCGGACCCCCAACCCCAAGCAGCGCCCTCTGCTTCGGAAGAGGAACCCCCAGCGCAGGACGCCGCCCAGGAGGCCCAGGAAGAAGCCCCGTCCTCCACGGGAGACCCCAAAATAGATGCCCTGATCCAGGAAAAGGACCGGGCCCTGCAGGAGATGCGCCGACTGAACGACGCCATTGAGGATGAGATCATCTCCCGGCGCATTGACCAGCTGGAGGACACCACCGGCAAGATCATTGATCAGGTAGTGGCCCACCCGGAAAAGCTCTCGCAGATTCGAACCTTTATGAACTACTACCTGCCCACCACCCTGAAAATCCTCAACGCCTATGACCGCATGGGCGCCGCGGGCGTTTCCGGGGAGAATATTGACAGCACCATGCAGCGGATTGAAACCATGATGGACACCATCGTCATGGCCTTCCATAAGCAGCTGGACGCCCTCTTCCGGGACGATGCCATGGACATTGCCTCGGATATCACCGTCATGGAAAATCTGCTGGCCCAGGAGGGGCTCGGCGGCGCGCGTCCGGACCAAGACTAAGAAAGGACCGGTTTCATGGCAGACGAATTCATTCCCGAACTCACGCTGAATCCCAACTCTCCCCTGGCTGGCCAGGGACAGGCCGCCGCGGCCCCCGCCCCGGCGGCAGCAAGCACCCCGCCGTCAGAGGCGCATTTGCCGGAGAGCGACCTGGACGAGGCCAAGCTCTCCCCAGCCCAGCGGAAAGCTGTGGAGGACTTTGCCAGGACCATTGACATCACCGACAGCAACGTGGTCCTCCAGTACGGCGCCGCCGCCCAGAAAAATGTCTCCGAGTTTTCCGAAAACACCTTGCAGCAGATTCGCACCAAGGACCTGGGGCAGATCGGAGAGACCTTGGCCGACTTGGTCCGGCAGCTGCAGGAATTTGACCCAGAGGAGGAGAAAAAAGGCTTTGCCGGCTTTTTCCGCCGGAAAAAGAATCAGCTGGCCGCCCTGAAAGCCGGGTACGCCAAAGCCTCCGCCAACGTGGATCAAATTGTGGAAAACTTGCAGGCCCACCAGATCACCCTGATGAAGGACGTGGCCAACCTGGACCAGATGTTTGAGCTGAACGCCAAGTATCAGCAGGAGCTGACCATGTACATCCTGGCCGGGAAACAGCGCCTGGCCCAGATTCAGCGGGAGGACTTGGCCCAGCTCCAGCAGCAAGCCGCCGCCAGCGGGACCCAGGCGGATGCCCAGGCGTACAACGACATGGTCAGCCTGTGCAACCGCTTTGAGAAAAAGCTCCACGACCTGGAGCTGACCCGGATGATCTCCCTGCAAATGGGGCCCCAGACCCGGATGCTGCAAAATAACGACACCTTGATGATTGAAAAGATTCAGTCCAGCCTGGTCAACACCATCCCCCTCTGGAAGAGCCAGATGGTTCTGGCCCTGGGACTGGAGCACGCCCGGCAGGCCACCGCCGCCCAAAACGCGGTCACGGAGATGACCAACAACCTCCTCCGGCAGAACGCCGACCTGCTGAAAACAGGGACCATTGACACCGCCCGGGAGGCTGAGCGGTCCATTGTGGACCTGGAAACCCTCCGCCATACCAACCAACAGCTGATGGAATCCCTGGACGAAGTCCTGCGGATTCAAACCGAGGGAACCCAAAAGCGCAGAGAGGCCGAGGCAGAGCTGGGCCGGATTGAGGGCGAACTGAAACAAAAACTGTTGGCCCTGCGGACATGATCCCTCCGCCCCGCCCTGGGGGCGCGTGTTTCCTGCCAGCGCATCGTTTGCGCCGCAGACGGTGATATCGTTTGGAACACCTATTCTCTCTTGGAGGTTCCTATGAAATTTTTCAAGAAAACATCCGTCGCCATCCTGCTGACGGCCCTGCTGGTGGCCCTGTGCTGTGTCTGGGGCTACTCCCGGGCCTATGAGGCCAGCCACTCCGACCCCGACTCGGTGGTGCAGAGCCAGCGGGCCGGGGAGAGCGGCCTCAACTACTTTCTCAACTGGATTGATGACAGCGCCGGTCTCTTTTCCATGGAGACCACCGACACCCTGGCCCGAAACAACCTGGACCTAAACAACACCTACGGATGTCTGCTGGCGCTGAAGACAGTGAACTATCTCAACGGCCAGGACATCGCATCCTATTCCAAGGACCTCTTCCAGCAGGTCGATCTGGGCCGGAAGGATATGCTGCTGGTCATTGAGTCCAGCAGCCAGGCCTGGTACCTGGTCTACGGCGGGGGACTGCGAACCTATGCGGAGAATAACGACGCCCTGGCCGCCCTGCTGAAGGATAACCTGGACACGGATTTTTTCCAGGGAGAGAGTGACGCGGGGATTTTATCCCTGTTCGATGATCTGGAGCACTGGTGCGCGGAGACCCTTCCTGTTTTGGATGACACCCCGGAACCGGGCAACCCGTTCTTACAGAACGACAATAAAGTTCAGATTCTCTCCCTTGGCGATGTTTTGCTGGGGATTCTCTTTACCCTGCTGGTCAATATCTGGTGGATTATTCTGCTGCTGGTGGTGCTGAACCTGATTGACCGCCACCGTTTTCGGGAATATATCACCAAGCACCCCCCCGGCTCCCTCTCCAATCCCCCGGTCTTTTTCCGTCCCCTGCTCTTCTGGCACGGGCAGGGCTCGTCCTGGTACCGCCGTATGCTGTACCTGGTGACCGAGGCCCCCTACGAGGACGACGACGATTTCGAGGACGACGGCGACCAGCCGGGCCCCGATGGGACCGGCGGCGCGCAGGAGAACGCCTACACCGGCCCCGGGCCGGATGTGGGGCCGCAGGCCTCGGGATTCCGGGGAGACCCCCAGGAAGCGTTCCGTCGGGAGCACCACAGCCTCTGGGGAACGTGGAGCCGCCTTTGGGACATGGGGTGGGAATGGGTGCACCTGCTCCAGGACCAAGTCAGCCGCCTGTTCGGTGGGCGGCGCATGTAGTCCCCTTTCCCCTTTCTTTTGGATACCCTGGGCCGAAGTTTCTTCGTTCCCAGGGTTTTTTGCTCCCGCTCTCAAAAGGCAACCCCACCGGCCAGAGATACTCTCTCGAACCGGTGGGGTTTTTCGTCCCTTTTTGGCCTTCTCCCCTCACGCCTCCGGAGTGTTCACCTCCGGTACAGGCTGGGGGGGAAGATCCCCTTTCACCGCCACACAGCGGTTGATCTTGGTGCCCATGTTGTGGAATTTTTCCTCATAGTCGGTCATAATCCCCTGGATGCCCTGGGCATGGAGGTCGTGGGTCACCTGCTCTGGATAGAAACCGCCCAAGGGAAACTCAGTCACGGAAAAGGCAAACAGCCCCACGTTGTCCGTCTTGAAGTGAATTTCTCCCCCCGCCCGCAGCACCTGCCGGTAGCGCAGCAGGAAATCCCGGTGGGTCAGCCTCCGCTTGGCGTGGCGCTTGGGGGGCCAGGGGTCGCAGAAGTTAATGTAGATGAGGTCCACCTCATCCGGGGCAAAAAACGCCGGCAGATTGGCCGCGTCGGCGTCAATAAAGAAGACATTGTGCAGCTCCATGTCCCGGGCCCGTTCCATGGCCATGACCATGGCGTCCGGCACCCGCTCCACCGCCACAAACAGGACCTCCGGCGCGGCGGCGGCCGTCTGGCAGGTGAAGCGGCCCTTGCCGCACCCCAGCTCGATCCGAAGCTCCTTGGCTCCGGGCAGCAGGGAGCGCCAGTTGCCCCGCAGAGCCTGGGGGTCCGAAATCAGCCACTGGGCACACCGCTCCATCCGGGGCACCAGATTCTTTTTTCTTCTCATACGCATTGGGTTTCCTCCTCTGATGGCAGACGCAAACTTGCGAAACCCCGGGGAGTTTCGTCACTTTCTGGCTATCATACCATAAGTTTCTCCCTTTGTCAGCGTCTTTCTCCCGATTTTCACCCTTCTCCGGTCATCTTTCCCTTGTCGAAGGGGCAAAAAAGCGGTATGATAAAAGGTACAAAATCCGGAAAGGAAGGGGCCTGTCATGGGTGTGCACGAGGGGCATCGGGACCGAATGAAGCGGGAATTTTTGCAGGGCGGGCTCCGCCATTTCTCCGAGCCCCGGGTGCTGGAGCTCCTTCTGTTTTACTCCCGCCTCCAGGGAGACGTCAACCCCCTGGCCCACCGCCTGCTGGAGGCCTTTGGCTCCCTGTCCGGCGTTCTGGACGCCTCCCCCGCTGACCTGGCCAAGGTCCCCGGCGTGGGGGAGAACACCGTGGTCCTCCTGAAACTCATCCCCGCCGTTGCCGCCCGGTACCTGGCCTCCCGAACCAGCGCCGACGTGATCATCTCCGACAGCGCCAGCCTGCGCACCCTGTTTCTCCCTTACTTCTTTGGGGCCCGAAATGAGATGTCCTTTCTGGCCTGCTTCGACGGAAAGCTCAAGCTCCTGGGGGTCCGGCTGCTCAGCGAGGGCAGCCCCAGCGCCAATGAGATCAGTCTGCGGAAGATTGCCACGGAGGCCCTGGCCTTGGGCGCCACCGCCGTGGTGCTGGCCCACAACCATCCCAGCGGCATCGCCACCCCCTCCCAGGAAGATATTTTTATCACCCACTACATCCGGGACGCCCTTCAGCCCCTGGGCATCACACTGTATGACCATGTCATCATGACCGATGACGACATGGTCTCCCTGAAGGACAGCCGGCACTTAAATTCCTTTTAACCCCCATCCAAAAACAACTGTACGGGAGGTTTCTATGCCTAAATTTCAGGTCGTCAGCGACTACACCCCCTCCGGGGATCAGCCCCAGGCCATCGCCAGCCTGGCCCAGGGCGTGGAGCTGGGATTGAACGAACAGACCCTTTTGGGGGTGACCGGCTCCGGCAAAACCTTTACCATGGCCAAGGTCATTGAGCAGGTCCAGCGTCCCACCCTGGTCCTGGCCCACAACAAAACCCTGGCCGCGCAGCTGTGCGCGGAGTTCAAGGAGTTTTTTCCCAACAATGCGGTGGAATACTTTGTCTCCTACTACGACTACTACCAGCCAGAGGCCTATATCCCCCACACCGACACCTTCATTGAGAAGGACAGCGCCATCAACGACGAGATTGAGCGCCTGCGCCACTCCGCCACCTCCGCCCTTTTTGAGCGGCGGGATGTGATCGTGGTGGCCTCGGTCTCCTGCATTTACGGCTTGGGGGACCCCATCGACTACGCCAACATGGTCATCTCCCTGCGCACCGGCCAGGAGCGGCCCATGGAGCAGTTGCTGAACAAGCTCACGGAGATCCGCTATGAGCGCAACGACGTGGCCTTCGACCGCAACCGCTTCCGGGTCCGGGGGGACACGGTGGAAATTTTCCCCGTCTACGCCAACGACCGGGCCATCCGGGTGGAGTTCTTCGGGGACGAGATCGACCGGATCAGCGAGATCAACGTGGTCACCGGCACCCCCACCCGGGTGGTGGACCATGTGGCCATCTACCCGGCCTCCCACTATGTGGCCTCCAAGGAAAAAATGGCCGCCGCCATCCAGGAGATCTACCGGGAGATGGAGGAACGGGTGGCCTTCTTCAAGGCCAACGACCAGCTGCTGGAGGCCCAGCGCATCTCCCAGCGCACCTTGTACGACATTGAGATGATGCGGGAGCTGGGCTACTGCTCCGGCATTGAGAATTACAGCCGGGTCATTGCCGGCCGGCCCGCCGGGTCCCCTCCCATGACCCTGCTGGACTACTTCCCCAAGGATTTTCTTCTGTTCATCGACGAGAGCCACGTGACCCTCCCCCAGGTGCGGGCCATGTACGCCGGGGATCGGGCCCGGAAAACCACCCTGGTGGACTACGGCTTCCGGCTGCCCTGCGCCTTTGACAACCGTCCTTTGAACTTTGAGGAGTTCTCCCAGCGGGTCAATCAAGTGATCTATGTCTCCGCCACTCCGGGGGAGTATGAGCGCAGCCGCTCGGGCCAGATCGTGGAGCAGGTCATCCGCCCCACCGGCCTGCTGGACCCGGTGGTTCAGGTCCGCCCTGTGGAGGGCCAGATCGACGACCTGATCGGGGAAATCAACGCCCGCACCCCCCGGCAGGAACGGGTCCTGGTGACCACCCTGACCAAAAAGATGGCGGAGGACCTCACCAGCTATCTCCAGGGGGCAGGCATCCGGGTGCGGTACATGCACCATGACGTGGACACCATTGAGCGGATGGAGATCATCCGGGACCTCCGCCTGGGCACCTTTGACGTGCTGGTGGGCATCAACCTCCTCCGGGAGGGGCTGGACCTGCCCGAGGTCTCCCTGGTGGCCATCCTGGACGCGGACAAGGAGGGCTTTCTCCGCTCGGAGACCTCCCTCATTCAGACCATCGGCCGGGCGGCCCGAAACGCCCAGGGCCTGGTCATCCTCTACGCCGACCGGGTGACCCCCTCCATGGCCGCGGCCATGGAGGAGACCCAGCGCCGGCGGGAAATTCAAAACGCCTACAACCAGGCCCACGGCATTGTCCCCAAGACCATTGTCAAATCGGTCCGGGACCTGATCGAGATCTCCCACGCCGCCGACGGCAAGGAGAGGAAGGGAAAGGGGGCCAAGGCCCTCACCCCCAAGGAGAAGGCCAGCCTCATCGCCCAGTTGGAACAGGAGATGAAGGAGGCCAGCCGCCGGCTGGAGTTCGAGTACGCTGCCATTCTGCGGGATCAAATCATAGAATTGAGGGGGGCCAGCGAGACCGGCTGACCCCTGAAGGAGGCTTCTCTATGTCCATGCAGCACCACTGCTGTCTTTTGACCCTGTATCTCCTGGCGCTTCGCTGGCCGGGTCCCTCTGCTTGTCCCCAGCAAGTACCGGTATTTTGGATTGACAGAAAGGAGCTTTCCCGATGAAGCAAACGAAACAGGCGGGCGCTGCCGCCCTTCCCAAGTCCGGTTATTTTGCCATGGTCTGTATTCTCATTGCCGGCTCCCTGTGGGGGTGCCTGGGGCTGTTTAACCGGCATTTGTCCGCCCTGGGGATCGCCCCGGAGACCGTGGTCATGCTGCGGAATTTGGGGGCCTGCCTCATTCTCGGCCTGATTTTTCTGGTCTATGACCGCAGTATTTTTCGCATTCGCCTCCGCCATCTGCCCATTTTCCTCTGCTCCGGCCTCATCAGCATTCTCTTTTTCACCCTCTGCTACTTCCGCAGCCAGCAGGTGTCCTCCCTGGCGGTGGCCGCGATCCTGCTCTACACCGCCCCTACCTTCGTGGTGATCCTGTCCGCCCTTCTCTGGAAGGACCGGATCACCAAGCGGAAACTGGCCGCGCTGGTGCTGGCCTTCCTGGGCTGCTGCTTTGTGGCCGGCATCCTCAACGGTGCCCTGACCCTGACCCCTGAGGGCCTGCTTCTGGGCATTGGCAGCGGGCTGTTTTACAGCTCCTACACCATTTTCGGCCGGTTTGCGCTGAAGCATTACCAGCCCTTTACCGTCACCTTCTATACCTTTCTCATCGCCGGCATCGGCTCTCTGTTCATGACGAGTCCCGGGGACCTCAGCACCACCTTCCACTCCCCCATGGGGATTCTCCTCTCCCTGGGACTTATGGTGGTGGGGACGGTGATTCCCTACCTGCTCTACACCAAGGGGCTCAGCGACCTGGGCGACAGCGGAAAGGCCTCCATCCTGGCCTCCGTGGAGCCCGTGGTGGCCTCCCTGGTGGGCATCGCCGCTTTCGGGGAACCAATGACCCTGGGCGTCGTTCTGGGCCTGGTGTGCATTCTGGCCTCCGTGTACATTCTGAGGTGATCCCATGGCAAAAAATAAGGAAGAAAAAACCAACGTGGTCCGCATATTAGAGGCGGCGGGCATCCCCTGCACCGCCTATGAGGTTCCCCTGCCCAAGGGCAAGGTCCCCGACGGTGTCACCGCCGCCGGCCTGCTGGGCAAGCCTGTGGAGCAGGTATTCAAGACCCTGGTTGCTCAGGGCCCCAAGGGGGAACACTTCGTGTATGTCATCCCCGTGGCCGAGACCCTGGATTTGAAAAAGGCCGCCCGGGCCGCCGGGGTGAAATCGGTCTCCATGCTCCCCCAAAAGCAGCTGCTCCCCCTCACCGGTTATGTCCACGGGGGCTGCTCGCCGGTGGGGATGTCCAAGTCCTTTCCCACCTACTTCGCGGAAGAGGTGATCTTGGTGGACACCATGATCTGCTCCGCCGGAAAAGTGGGGTATCAGGTGGAGGTGGCCCCCGACGATCTGATCGCCCTGGTGGGCGGGCAGGTGGCGGACCTCACCCAGCAATAACACAAAAGGAAGAAGATACTCCCATGCAATCTCACATTCACGTCAAAGGCGCCCGCGCCAACAACTTAAAAAATATTGATGTCTCCATCCCCCGGGATAAGCTGGTGGTGATCACCGGCCTGTCCGGTTCCGGGAAGTCCTCTCTGGCCTTCGACACCATTTACGCTGAGGGACAGCGGCGGTATGTGGAATCCCTCTCCTCCTATGCCCGGATGTTTCTGGGTCAGATGGAAAAGCCCGATGTGGACTACATCGACGGTCTCTCCCCCGCCATCTCCATCGACCAGAAGACCACCAGCAAAAATCCCCGGTCCACTGTGGGCACCGTAACGGAGATCTATGATTATCTCCGTCTTCTGTGGGCCCGGGTGGGAACCCCCCACTGCCCCAAGTGCGGCAAGGAGATTCGCCAACAGTCCGTGGACCAGATCATCGACCAGATTCTCTCCCTGCCCGAGGGCACCCGCATTCAGGTGCTGGCCCCTGTGGTCCGGGGGAAAAAGGGGGAGCACGTCAAGGTTTTGGACAACGCCCGGAAATCCGGCTATGTACGCTGTCGGGTGGACGGGGCTCTCTATGAACTCACAGAGGACATCTCTCTGGAGAAAAACAAGAAGCACAACATTGAAATCGTGGTGGACCGTCTGGTCATCCGGCCGGACATCCTCCGCCGGCTCACCGACTCGGTGGAGACCGCCGCCTCCCTGGGGGGAGGTCTTCTGCTCATCAACCTGGTACAGGAGGACAGGGACCTCACCTTCTCCCAAAACTACGCCTGCGAGGACTGCGGCATCTCCATTGAGGAACTGGCCCCTCGGATGTTCTCCTTCAACAGTCCCTTCGGCGCCTGCCCCACCTGCACCGGTCTGGGCAGCCAGATGAAAGCCGATCCCCAGCTGGTCATCCCCAACCCCGCCCTGTCCATCCTGGACGGCGCCATCGCCGTCTCCGGCTGGCAGAATGTGAAGGGGGATTCCATCGCCCGGATGTACTTTGAGGCCCTGGGCAAGCAATACGGCTTCCAGCTCACCACCCCCTTCCAGGACCTCTCCCCGGAGGCCCAGGAGGTCATCCTCCACGGCACCCGGGGGGAAAAGCTCAAGCTCACCTACCACCGGGCCGACGGACAGGGCACCTTCAGCCAGGCCTTTGAGGGAATTTTACACAATGTGGAGCGGCGGTTTACTGAAACCCAGTCCGATGCCTCCCGGAAAGAGCTGGAGGAGTGCATGAGCGAGTGCCCCTGCCCCACCTGCCAGGGCCGGCGGCTGAAAAAGGAGGCCCTGGCGGTGACCGTAGGGAACCTGAATATCGACGAATTCTGCCACAAATCCGTCACCGACGCCCTGGATTTTGTGGATCATCTGACCCTGACGGAAACCCAGGCCCAGATTGCCCAGCAGATCCTCAAGGAGATCCGCTCCCGCCTGACCTTCCTGCAAAGCGTGGGGCTGTCCTATCTGACCCTCAGCCGCCAGGCGGGCACCCTGTCCGGCGGCGAGAGCCAGCGGATTCGGCTGGCCACCCAGATCGGCTCCTCCCTCATGGGGGTGCTGTACATTCTGGACGAGCCCTCCATCGGCCTGCACCAGCGGGACAACGACATGCTTCTGGACACCCTCAAGCGCCTGCGGGACCTGGGCAACACCCTCATTGTGGTGGAGCACGACGAGGACACCATGCGGGCCGCGGACTACATTGTGGATATCGGCCCTGCCGCCGGGGTCCACGGCGGCCAGGTCATCGCCGCAGGCACCGCAGAGGAGATCATGGCCGTGCCGGCATCCATCACCGGCCAGTATCTCTCCGGCGCCAAAAAAATTCCGGTCCCCTCCCGCCGCCGGACCGGCAACGGGCACAGCCTCACCATTCGGGGGGCTGCGGAGAACAATCTGGACCACGTGGACGTCACCTTTCCTCTGGGGACGTTCACCTGCGTCACCGGCGTGTCCGGTTCCGGGAAGTCCTCTCTGGTCAATGAGATTCTCTTCAAGCGGCTGGGGGCCGACCTGAACCGGATGAAGGTCCGCCCAGGCAAGCACACGGCGCTGGAGGGGGAGGAATTTCTGGACAAGGTCATCGACATCGACCAGTCTCCCATCGGCCGGACGCCCCGGTCCAACCCGGCCACCTACACAGGGCTGTTCGGGGACATCCGGGAGCTTTTCGCCTCCACCCCCGACGCCAAGTCCCGGGGGTATGGGCCCGGTCGCTTCTCCTTCAATGTGAAGGGCGGCCGGTGCGAGTCCTGCGCCGGGGATGGACTGCTGAAAATCGAGATGCACTTTCTCCCCGATATTTACGTTCCCTGCGAGGTCTGCAAGGGAAAACGCTACAACCGGGAGACCCTGGAGGTCAAGTACAAGGGAAAAAACATCCACGATGTCCTGGACATGACCGTGGATGAGGGACTGGCCTTCTTCGCCAACCTCCCCAAGCTCCGCCGGAAGCTGGAGACCCTGTCCTCGGTGGGGCTCGGCTACCTGAAAATCGGCCAGTCCTCCACCACGCTGTCCGGCGGCGAGGCCCAGCGGGTGAAGCTGGCCACAGAGCTGGCCCGGCGCTCCACGGGAAAGACCATCTATATCCTGGATGAGCCCACCACCGGCCTGCACACCTACGACGTACACAAGCTGCTGGAGGTCCTGGACCGTCTGGTGGAGGGGGGCAACACTGTGGTGGTCATCGAACACAATTTGGATGTCATCAAGTGGGCCGACCACGTGATTGACCTGGGTCCGGAAGGGGGCAGCGGCGGCGGCCACGTGGTGTGCACCGGCACCCCCGAGGAGGTTGCCCAGTGTGAGGCCTCCTACACGGGCCGGTACTTGAAGAAGCTGTTAAAGTAAGCCGCGGGGCTTTTCCACCCGGGCTGCCCGCAGTCAGGTCCCAATCCGCCCGCGCCGGCATAGAATGGGCTGGAGGTGTTGCTTGTGGAAATCCTGATGGCCCTACTGTGCGCGGCGCTGCTGCTGTGGTTCAACCGCCTCATTTTCACCCGCCTGATCTCCCCCGCCCAGCAGGGCACGGTCCCCGTCTTTGCCGTGATCCCCGCCGTGGGGGACGGCGACGGGCTGGAGCAAACCCTGCGCCACCTGCACTGGCTGCAGGGGGAAAAACTCTCCCAGTTCACCCTGCTCATTGTGGACGCGGGACTGACCCCCGCCGGACAGGACCTGGTCCAGGCACTCCAGCGCAAAGACACCTCCCTGCTCTTCTGCCCGGCAGAGGAGGCCACCCTCATCCTGAAAAGGAAGGACGACCATGGATACTTCTCCCTCTGAACTGATTTTACTGGACGGCACCGTCTCCTCCGTCATCTACCGCAATGAGGAGAACGGCTATACCATTCTGCGCCTGGAGGCCCCGGAGGCAGGGGAAGAGGTCACCGTGGTGGGCACCATGCCGGGCATCAGCCCGGGGGAGGGCCTGTCCGTTCACGGACAGTGGACCCGTCACAGCACCTACGGGGAGCAGTTCCGGGCGGAGATCGTGGAGCGGCGGATGCCTGTGGGGGAAAAGGCCCTGCTGGAATACCTGGCCTCCGGGGCGGTGAAGGGGGTGGGGGCCGCCATGGCCCGGCGGCTGCTGGATGCCTTTGGGGAGGATGTGCTGACGGTGATCGAGGAGGCCCCCCGCCGGCTCACCGAGGTGAAGGGCATCTCCCCCAAACGGGCGGAGACCATCCACCAGTCCCTGTGTATGCAGCTTTCCATGCGGCGGCTGCTGGATTTTCTCTCTGCCCATGGGCTCTCCCTCTCCCTGGCCATGCCCCTGTACCGGCGGTATGGAGACCTGGCCCTCACCGCCCTGCGGGCCAACCCCTACCTTCTCACGGAGGAACCCCTCTTCACCCCCTTCCCCGCCGCGGACAAGCTGGCCAGGGAGCTGGGGCTGGAGGCGGACGACCCTCTGCGCCTGGAGGCGGGGCTTCTCTACACCCTCTCTCACAACTTGGACAACGGCCATGTTTTTCTCCCCTATGCCAAGCTTCTGACCGCCGCCCAGCGGCTGCTGGGGACGGCGTCCTCCGTGCTGGAGGACCATTTGGAGGGCCTGACGGACCGCGGGACCATCGTTCGGGAGGAAATTGCCGGCCAGGACGCCTGCTACCTGGCCAGGCTCCACTACTGCGAGACCTATGTGGCCAACGCCCTGCTGGAGATGGAGGGGGAACCGCTCTGCCCCCCAGAGGACCTGGACGCGCTCCTGGACCGAATTCAGCGGGAACAGGGTCTCACCTACGCCCCCCTGCAGGTGGAGGCGGTGAAAACCGCCGCCCAGCGGCAGGTGATGCTCCTCACCGGCGGGCCGGGCACCGGAAAAACCACCTCTCTCCGGGGCATTCTGTCTCTGTTCGACCATTTGCAGCTGCGCACCGCCCTCACGGCCCCCACCGGCCGGGCGGCCAAGCGGCTTTCCGAAACCTGCGGCGCCGAGGCCTCCACCATCCACCGGCTCCTGGAGCCCCGGTACGACAGCCAGACGGGGGGACTCACCTTCGCCCACAACGAACGGGAGCCTCTGGACACCGACGCCGTTATTTTAGACGAGGCCTCCATGGTGGACCTTGTCCTCATGCAGGCCCTGCTGGCCGCCCTGCCCGGCGGGTGCCGTCTGGTTTTGGTGGGGGACCCCCACCAGCTTCCCTCGGTGGGGCCGGGCAATCTGCTCTCGGATCTGCTCCGCTCCCGGCGGCTGCCCACCCTCCGCCTGACGGAGATTTTCCGCCAGGCCGCCGCCTCGGCCATCATCCGCGGCGCACGGGCGGTGGACCAGGGAGACTGCCCCGTGCTGGTCAACGATCCCGCCGGGGATTTCTTCTTCCTCCGCCGGCTGGACCCGGCCGCGGCGGTGGAGACCATCGTCTCCCTCTGCCAGACCAGGCTGCCCCAGAACATGGGGATTTCCCCGGACCAAATTCAGGTTCTCTCCCCCACCCGCAAGGGCACGGCGGGAACCGCCGCCCTGAACCGGGCCCTGCAGGAGGCGGTCAATCCCCCCGCCCCTGACAAACAGGAAAAATCCTTCGGCACCGTGCTCTTCCGGGAGGGGGACCGGGTGATGCAGGTGAAAAACAACTACGACATCCTCTGGGAAGACCACGCCGGCGGCGTGGGCATGGGCATCTTCAACGGAGACATCGGCCGGATCGAGTCCATTGACCCCGCCAGCGGCCTGGTCACGGTGGACTTTGACGGACACCGGGCCGCCTATCCCCCGGATATGATGACCCAGCTGGAGCTGGCCTACGCGGTCACCGTTCACAAGGCCCAGGGCAGTGAGTACCGGGCGGTCATTCTCTCCGCCGTGGAGGCCGCCCCCATGCTGCTCACTCGGGGGATTCTCTACACCGCCATGACCCGGGCCAAGGAACTGCTGATCCTGGTGGGGGACGACCAAGTGGTGGCCCGCATGGCCGCCAACGACCGCCAGCAGCGGCGGTACAGCGGGCTGCGGGCCCGTCTGGCCCGAGGCGGCCCGGAAAAGGAGGAGAGCCATGGCCCTGCCCCAATTTCTTCTGAACCTGCTCTTCCCACCCAGGTGTCCCTTCTGTGACCGCCCTGTGGAGGCCGTGGTTTCCGCGCCCTGCCCCCACTGCCAGGGGAGCGATGTCTGGCTGGAAGGCGCCCAGGCTGTGGTGACGGGAGAGGCCTTTGCCCGGTGCGTCTGCGCCGGGTGGTACCGGGAGCCCCTGCGCGCCTCTTTGCGGCGGTTCAAGTTCTCCGGCCGGCGGGACTACGCCAAGGCCTACGGCCCGGTGCTGGCCCAGGCCGTTCGAACCTACCTGCCGGGGACCTACGACCTCATCACCTGGGTCCCCGTCTCTCCAGAGACCCTCCGCCGGCGGGGCTATGACCAGGCGCAGCTGCTGGCCCAGGAGACCGCCAGGGCCCTTGCCGCCCAAGCCGTTCCCCTGCTGGAGAAAACGAGGGACACCCCGCCCCAGTCCTCCCTGACCCAGGGCCGCCAGCGGCGGGCCAACGTGGCCGGGGTCTACACAGCGCCCCACCCGGCCCAGGTGGCCGGGCAGCGGATTCTCCTCCTGGACGACATCCTCACCACCGGCGCCACCCTGAATGAGGCGGCCCGCACCCTGCGCCAGGCGGGCGCCCGGCAGGTGGTGGCCGCGGCCTTCTGCCGTACCCCGCCCAAAAACCCTTGAAGAACCCGAGAGGCTTTCCCATATTTCGTGGGAAAGCCTCTCTCTGCTTGGGCTATACTTTTGGCATGAGACAAACCGCAAGAAAGGGAGCGTGGATATGGACAAGCAAGTACAAGGGGGCTTTGCCCGGGATATCGCCATGGATTTGGGCACCACCTCCGTGCTGGTGGCCGTACGGGGCAGGGGCATCCTGCTCCAGGAGCCCTCGGTGGTGGCCGTGGACCGGCGCACAGGCGCCGTCCTCCAGGTGGGGGAGGCCGCCCGGCAGATGCTGGGCCGGACCCCGGGGGACCTGCTGGCTGTGCGGCCGCTGCGGGAGGGCATCATCTCCGACTGCACCATCGCCGAGGCCATGGTCCGAGCCTTCCTCCACAAGGCCGCCCCCGGGCGGCTGCTGAAGCCCCGTCTGCTGGTCTGCGTCCCCTCCGGTATCTCCGAGGTAGCGGAACGGGCGGTGGTGGAGGCCGGCCTCCAGGCCGGCGCCCGGCGGGTCTACCTGATGGAGGAGCCTCTGGCCGCCGCCCTGGGGGCCGGGGTGGACATCACCCAGCCCGAGGGCCACATGGTGGTGGACATCGGGGGCGGGACCACCGACGTGGCGGTCACCGCCCTGGGGGGCGTGGTGGCCTCCGCCTGCCTCTCCACCGCCGGGGATCAGTTTGACGAGGCCCTCATGCAGTACATCCGCCAGAAGCACAGCCTGCTCATCGGCGCCCGCACCGCGGAAGAGGTCAAGGAGGCCATCGGGCGGGTGGACGGGCCGGGAGAGGAAACCCTGGCGGTCAAGGGCCGGTGCCTGAACACGGGGCTGCCCCGGGAGATCCTTCTCTCCGGGGAGGAGACTGCGGAAGCCTTCACACCGGTGGCGGAGAACATCATCTCCGCCGTCCAGGCGGTCCTGGAGCGCACGCCGCCGGAACTGGCCGCCGATGTGGCGGTCAGCGGCATCCTCCTCACTGGGGGCGGCAGCCTGCTCCAGGGCATGGACACCCTGCTGGCCGCCCGGACCGGGATGGAGACCCACTTGGCCGAGGACCCCATCCGCGCCGTGGCCCTGGGGCTGGAGCAGACCCTGCCGCACCTGGCCAAACGGCAGGAAGGGGTCCTGAACCTGGCACGCCGGCGGCAGCTGACGGTGTGAGGCCTTCTATGGAACCTTCCCTTTGGAAGCAATCCCTCCATCCTTTGCATTTCCATCAAAAAAAGCCTGGAAAATTTCCAGGCTTTTTTGGCGCTTTCCAGGCAGCTTGTGCAGTCTCATTCTTCAGGGAACAACAGTTCCAGAATGTGCAGGGCCTTTTTCCCGCCCTTCAGCAAGCCGCCCCGGCAGGATTTGCAGTAGCAGACCACTCGATCCGTGGTAAACTGGGCACAATACGACTGGAAGTAAGCTGCCTGCTCCTCCGGGGGAATGGGCTGGAACATGTGGCCGCCCTCCTCCACATAGCGTTTGGGGGCCAGCTTGGCGTTGCTGGGGTTGCAGGGGGCCACCAGATTCATCCCGCAGAACCGGGTCTTTTCGTGGTTTTCCGCCAGCTCCACCACGTCAATGTTCATTTTGCGCATCAGGGATCGGATGGCGTCCTGGACGTGGCGCTTCTCCACGGCCAGCCAGCAGTCCTGGATGGTCATTTTCTCCCCGTGGTAATCGGGGAAGGGAAACTCCGGATCGTTGTCAATGATCTCCCAGACAAACTCGATCTGCCCGGGATCGCCGCTCTCGGCAATGATATTGGCGCAGTTGTTGCAGACCACAACGGCGGTATCTGCCGGGGTCAGCTTGTCGTGGTCCACCCGGCAGCAGCCCACCGGGGTCACCACCCGCTTGCTCTGGATGTACGCAGCCAGCTTTTCACTGGCCGCAGGAAAGTCCCCCTTGACCTTGCAGCCGGGGAAATACAGATTTGCCATGATGGTTTCCTCCTTCAAAAATCATTTTGTATCCTATCGGCACGCCGGGGCAGGTCAGGCCCCCGCTCGTTTGGCCTCCTCCGCCAGGGCAATCTGCAAAGCCTTCGACAGCTGGTCGGGACATGACGTGGCCTTGTTGCCGCAGCGAATCCCCGCAATCTTCTGGATGGCGTCCTCCGCCCGCATGCCCTCCACCAGACGGGCCACGCCCTGGCTGTTGCCGGCGCAGCCGCCCAGGATGTCCACTTTTTGGATGACCCCGTTTTCAATTTTTACATTCATCTGCCGGGAGCAAACCCCTTTGGTTTTATACTGAATGGTCAAGGCATCTCACCTCCTTTCCCGGTCCTTCCGGTCTTTTTTCATCTTAACAAAGGCCCTTTGAAAAAGCAAGCAGTCTCTTCCAAGGAAACACTGTGTAACTTTGCCGCTTCTTTTTTTCAAAAAACAGGTCATAGTAAGCTTGCGCGTTTTTTCGCGCTTCCTGTCAACCATTTTTTTCTTTCTGTCCTGCCGCAGAAAGACGCCTGCCCCGCCGGTCTTTCCGGCGGCCCGCCCCTCTGGTACGCCGGCAGACCGTCCGGCACCGGTATGGGCGCTGCGGCCCGCGGACCGCAGGGCAAACCATTGCTGACAGCTATGTTTTGAGAAAGAGGGAGGTGATTTCTTGCAGGACACCAACGAACGCCATGGGTCGGGCGTGGCGGTATGGTTCTTTCGCACCCTGCTCCTGCTGGCCGCCGCCGTGGTTATGACGGTGGCGCTGGTCCCAGGTGCCCAAGCAGCGGAATCCCAGAATGGCTCTCCCCGCTCGGTGATCCCCCTGGGCCGGGCGGTGGGCATTAAGCTCTTTGCCCAGGGCGTCCTGGTGGTGGGGTTGTCCGACATCACCACCGACCAGGGATTGGCCTCTCCCGCCCGGGCCTGCGGGCTCCAGGAGGGGGACGTCATCACCCACATCAACGACGCCCAGGTCAGCTCCATTGAGGAGGTCCAGACCATACTCCAGGACCTGGAAGGCCAGGAAATGGAACTGACCGTCCTCCGGGACGAGGAGAGCCAGGAGGTGACCACCCGGGCCGCCCAGTGCAGCACCGACGGCGCCTACAAGCTGGGCGCTTGGATTCGGGACTCCATGGCCGGCATCGGCACCCTGACCTTTGTGGACCCGGAGACCGGCCTGTTCGGCACCCTGGGACACGGCATCAACGACGTGGACACTGCGGTGCTAATGAAGCTCCAGTCCGGGGCCATTACCCCCGCCTCCGTGGCAGGGGTGGTCAAAGGGGTGAACGGCCGGCCTGGGGAACTCCGGGGGGCCTTCTCCTCCAGCCAGGACCTGGGCACCTTATACGCCAACACGGAGAGCGGCGTGTTCGGCCACCTTCAGGACCCCGGCACGTTCACGGGCACCCCTGTGCCTGTGGCCACAGCGGAGGAGGTTCACACCGGACAGGCCACCATCCTGGCCAATGTGGCCGGCACGGAGGTGGAGGAGTACACGGTGGAAATTCTCAAAGTCTACTCCAACACCTCGGACACCCGGGACCTGATGTTTCGGGTCACAGACCCCAGGCTCTTGGAGAAGACCGGCGGCATCGTCCAGGGGATGTCCGGCTCGCCCATCCTCCAGGACGGCAAGCTGGTGGGGGCCGTCACCCACGTGCTCATCGACCATGCGGACCGGGGCTATGGCATTCTGGCCCAGAACATGCTGGACCAGGCCGCCCAGGCCCAAAACACCTGACCCAACCCCGGCAGCGGAATCTTCCGCCGCCGGGGTTACATCCTTGACCTGTCCACCGGTTTCATGGTATATTAAGACTGAAAAAAGAAATTTTGGAGGTGTACCATGATTTTGGGAAAGAAAATAGGGGCCGCGGTCCTCTCCTTTGCCCTGGTCTTGTCCCTGCTGGTTCTCCCCGCTGGGGCCGCCGGGGAAATCGGTGTGACCATCGACGGCACATCGGTCCTGTACGACGATGGATATGGCCGCCCCTTTTTGGACAGCGCCGGGCGGACCCAGGTGCCCTTCCGGCTGACTATGGAGAGCTTTGGCTGTGCCGTCTACTGGAACAATGAGACGCGCACTGCCGTGGCGGAGAAGGACGGCACCCGGGTGGAGGTTCCCATCGGCGCGCCCTACCTGCTGGTCAACGGAAAGCGCGTGGAAATGGACACCACCGCGCAGATTGTAGACACCCGTACCTATCTGCCCATCCGCCCGGTGATGGAGGCTTTCGGCGCCTATGTCACCTGGGACAACGCCAACCGCCTGGTGGTCATCAAAACCGGCAGCAGCCTGCTCCGGGTCCACTTCTTGGACGTGGGCCAGGGGGACTGCATCCTCATCGACTGTGGGGAAACCGAGGTCCTGATTGACGGCGGGAACAACGGCGCCGGCGACGAGGTGGTCTCCTATCTCACACCCTACATAGACGGCAAATTAGACTACCTCATCGCCACCCACCCCGACGCAGACCACGTCGGCGGACTGGACGCGGTCCTGGAGGCCTTTGAGGTGGGAGAGGTCATCGACAGCGGGCGCAAATCCGACACCGACACCTATAAAGATTATTGGGCCGCAGTTCAGGCCGAGGGCTGCACCATCTCCTACGGGGAGGATCGGATCATCCCCCTCAGCTCTCTGGCCGCCCTGTCCATCCTGGAAACCGGCAACGACTGGGAGGACAGCAACGACTGCAGCGTCGTGGCGCAGCTCACCTGTGGCAACGTTCAGGTTCTCTTCACCGGCGACATGTCCCAGCAGGTGGAGACCAAGCTGCTCCCTCTCTTCGGGGACATTGATGTCCTAAAGGTCAGCCACCACGGCTCCGACACCGCCTCCTGCGCGGAATTCCTGTCGGTGGTCAAACCGGAATATGCCGTGATCTCCTATGGGCTGGACAACGCCTACCATCATCCCGCCGGGGAAACCTTACAGCGCCTCTTCGATGTGGGGGCCACGGTCTACGGAACGGGAAAGAGCGGCTCCATCGTCCTCACCACCGACGGCTGGACATACAGCTTCAACACCTCCCAGGCGCTCACCGCCGCGGACGCGGGTGTCTGAGGCGCTTTCGGAGGATTGACGTTTCCCTCAAACGATGGTATCACGTTTTCAATAAACCGTGCCTTGCAGGCTTTGAATGCTTGCAAGGCACGGTTATTTTGTACGGAGAAATCGGGTTCGGCCCACTATGACGCCGCCAAGCGGGGCTCCGCTGCCCTCTGTCCCGATCTGTCCCTGGCAGCCTCCTATCGGACACGTTTCGTTCCACCGCCAGGCGCGGCCTTGCCGCATTCGACAAATGTTTTGCAGAATATGGAAAATCTATAAGAAAATAGTTGCCATTTAAGAAATTGGGTTTTATAATAAGACATCATTTGGGCATCTTGCGGTCTCAATCCAACGGAGGATTGGACGCCGGATATCCTCTTCCAGGGTCTTCCTGTTCCGAACCCTCCGCATCCCCACAGCGTGCCCCTGTTCTCTCTGGAAAGGATTGTGATTGACCATGACATCAACGCAAATCATTGCCATTGTCATCTTTCTGGTGACCATGGCAGCCATTATGACCGAGAAGCTCCACCGAACGGTGGCCGCCGTTGCCGGCGCCCTGCTGCTGATCCTCACCGGGGTTTTGTCGGTGGAATCCGGCTTTTCCTATGTGGACCTCAATACCCTGGGGGTCCTGATCGGCATGATGCTTTTCGTGGCCGTGGTCAAAAACTCCGGCATCTTTGAATACATTGCCATTAAGGCCGCGAAAATCGCCAAGGGCCGGCCCTGGCCGCTGATGGTGTTGTTCGCTTTGATCACCGCTGTTTTGTCCGCCTTCCTGGACAATGTGACCACAGTGCTCCTCATCGGCCCCATGACCCTGGCCATTACCAGCATGCTGCGGATCAACCCCATTCCCTTCTTCATGACCCAGATCATGGCCTCCAACATCGGCGGCACCGCCACCCTGATCGGCGACCCCCCCAATATTATGATTGGCAGCGCCGCGGGGCTGAGCTTTACGGATTTCATCACCAACACCGGCGTTGCCGTGCTCTTTGTGCTGGCCGCCACCATTGTCTGCTTTTATTTTATCTATGGGCGCAAGCTCCATGTGGAGCCGGAGGCCATGGACTCCATTCTGCAGCTGGATGAAAACAAAGCCATTAAGGACCGCAGTCTACTGATCAAAAGCGTCGTCATGATCCTCCTGGTGGTGTTTGGATTCGTCTTTCACTCTCAGCTCCACCTGGAGTCCTGCACCATCGCCCTCACCGCCGCTGCGGTGATGCTCCTCATCGGCCGTCAGGACGTGGAGGAGATCGTGGCCGGTGTGGAATGGACCACCATTCTCTTCTTCACCGGCCTGTTCATCGTGGTGGGCGGCCTCCAGGAGACGGGCGTGATCCAGATCCTGGCCAACGGCCTCATGGACCTGACCGAAGGCCACATGACCTTGACCATTCTGCTGATCCTCTGGGTCTCGGCCATTGTCTCCTCGTTCCTGGACAACATCCCCTTTGTGGCCACCCTGATTCCCCTGATCCTCACCATGCAGAGCAGCGGCGTGGATGTCACCCCCCTGTGGTGGGCGGTCTCCCTGGGCGCCTGCCTGGGCGGCAACGGCACCCTCATCGGCGCCTCGGCCAATGTGGTCCTTTCGGGCATCAGCAACCGCCACGGGTTCCCCATCACCTTTGCCAGTTACTTTAAGGTGGGCTTCCCCTTGATGCTGGTCTCCGTGGCCATCAGCACCGTGTTCCTGCTCCTGCGGTTTACCTAAGCAGTTCCGATTGACCTGGGGCGGCCCCCACGGCCGCCTCTATTTTGGGAAGGAGATTTGTATGAGCTTATCTACATTCAGCGGAGATTTCATCGACACCGCCCTCTCCCAGCTGGGCGCCAGCAGAATCAAGGTGGTCAGCGGCAAACAGCATGTGGTGGATTTTGACCTGGGGGAGGGGCTCACCCTGACCTACATCTTCACCATCACCAATGAAAACCGGTGCTACCTGCAGCGGGCCCGGCCCTATCCTATGGTCCAGGGCCGCCTGGCCAGCACGGAAGAGGTTCTTCAGTTCATCGCCCGGGACCGTCAGGCCTTCCAGAACGCCCGGCGCAGCCGGAATTACAGCACCTTTCTGGACACTGCCCGGAAGACCTTGGCGCTGACCCACAAAATGGAGGAGCTCTTCATCACCCACAACCTGAGTCCAGAGGATCTGGCCCTTCTCCATCAGCAAGGGGACCGATTGACCGCGCTCATGGACGAAATCCGTGCCCGTTCCCCAGAGGTCTCCTGTGAGGAATGACACCCCTTTTCATCGCAACGCGCCCGGAGGAACCGCCTCCGGGCGCGTTTTCTTCATCAAAGCTCCCCCTTGAGCTGCCGGACGGAACGGACCATCAACCCCGCCACAGCCAGCGCCACCACCAGCTCGGTCAGCGGCATCGCCAGCCAAATGGCCGAGCCGCCCCAAAGGGCCGGCAAGGTGAGAATGAGACCCCCGCTGACCACCAGGCCGCGGGTCACAGAGATTCCAAAGGCACTGGCCGGCCGAAGAATAGACTGGAAATAGTAGGCAGAAAAGATATTGAACGGCAGCAGCAAAAAGGACAGCCCATACGTCCGCAAAATGCCCGGGGCTACCTCCAGGACCTCCGGGGTCGGCGCCATGAACAGCCGGACAATCTCCGTGGGAAACGCGGCCAGCACCAACACCCACAGCACCCCAAAGACCGCCACCGTCCCCAAGGCATACCGCAGGACATCCAGAATCCGTCTGGTCTGCCGGGCCCCGTAGTTGAGGGAGAGAATGGGCTGAGAGGCCTGTCCCACACTGTACGCGCAGCACTGCACCAGGGTGCTCACATTGACCAGGACTCCGTACACCGCCAGGGCGTCGGTCCCCAGAAAGTGCATGATCTGGCGGTTGAACAGGATGGTGAGAATTCCCATGGCAATGTCCGCAAAAAACGCGGAAAACCCTGTCACGCCAATCCGGCCCATCTGCCTGATCCATCCCTTGACCGGCACCAGCCGAAGGGTATTCCTGGGAGAAAGGAAATGGGTGAGCATCACCAGGCAGGAAATTGCCGCCCCCAGGCAGGTGGCAATGCCCGCCCCCATGATGCCCAAGTCCAGGACAAAGACAAAAAAGTAATCCCCCAGCACGTTGAACACGCCCCCGGACAGGACCGCGCCGGTGGCCAGGGCCGGCCGCCCATCGTTGCGGAGAAAGGCCGCCAGCATCTGGGTAAAGAGGAAGAAGGGCACCGAGAACTTCACCGGGTACAAATAATCCCGCGCCAGAGGGATCAGCGCCTCGTCCCCGCCGAAGAAGCGCAGCAGGGGGACCTCAAAGAAGATTAGGCCCAGCCAGCTGGCCGCCGCCAGAAGCACCGTAAAGCCCAGCGCCACAGTAAAGGCCTGGTTGGCCTGCCGGCGCTTCCCCTGCCCCCGGTGCGTACTGGACAGCACAGAACCCCCAATGCCGGTCAGCAAACCCAAGCTGTAAATGATGTTCCACACCGGCGCCACCACAGCCAGCGCCGCTGCGCCGTCCGGCCCCTGATACTGCCCCACCATCGCCATGTCCACCAGACTATATACCGAGGCCAGCATGGCACTGCCAAAGGCCGCGCCCAAATACTTGAAGTAGGTGTGCTTTATATTTCCTCGCAGCAGATCCATCGTTTTGTTCCCCTTCCTTCGTTGGTTTTTCTCTTCGGCCCCGCCCCATGCCGCAAAAAAAGCCGGACAGGGCAACAGGCCTCTCAGTCTGTCACCTTATCCAGCTTACCATCACGATCCTGAATGGCGTACCCTCCAGTGAACGGGGGTATTGTAGCAAATTTTGGCGGGCACGTCAACCCCCGGTGTTACCTTGCTCCCTGCCCCGGGACATGATACAATGGGCCCATAGAAACCGCTTTCCAAAAAGGAGGTTCCTTCCAGCCATGTTTTTCCTCCCGCTGCTCCTACTGTCCCTGCTTCTCTGGGTGCTATGGGGCAATCGCACCCTCCTAATCCACGAGATTCCCCTCTCCCTTCCCGGACTCCCCCCTGCCTTCGACGGCATGCGGATCGCCCAGGTCTCAGACCTGCACAACGCATCCTTCGGAAAAGAGAACCGCCGCCTCCTGCAGGCCCTCTCCCAGGCCAAGCCCCACCTCATTGTGCTGACCGGAGACCTGGTGGATTTCAGGCGCACCAACCTGCCCCGGGCCCTTGCCTTTGCCGCACGGGCCGCCGAACTTGCCCCCACTTACTTCGTCCCGGGCAACCACGAGGCCAGGCTGCCTCAATATCCTGCCCTCAAATCCGGGCTGAAGGACGCCGGCGTGGTCGTCCTGGAAGACCGGTCCGTCCCCCTGTGCCGGGACGGGGAAACCATCACCCTGCTGGGGTTGGCCGACCCCAGCTTCGACAAGAAGCGGGGGCTTCCCGGTTCCCCGGCGGAGCTGGTCTCTGCCAAGCTGCGGCGCCTTCTGTCAGCGGCCGCCCCTTGCACCATCCTCTTGTCCCACCGGCCGGAACTGATGGGGGTCTACGCGGCTCACGCCGTGGACCTGGTCTTCAGCGGCCACACCCATGGGGGCCAGGTGCGCCTTCCCCTTCTGGGCGGGGTCATCGCCCCCAGCCAGGGTCTGTTTCCCTTCTACGACGCCGGTGTGTATGTTCAGGGCACCACCCGCCTCATTGTCAGCCGGGGCCTGGGCAACAGCATTGCGCCCATTCGCCTGAACAACCGTCCCGAGCTGGTGGTCGCCCGCCTGTCCGCCGGTCAGTGAAGGGCCAGGATCAGCACCATGCTCACCACCAGCACCAGCACCGCAGCGGGCATGGCATACTTGCAATAGCGTTTCCAGGAGATGGGATGCCCCTCCTTGGCCGCCAGCGCCACCCCTGTGACGTTGGCCGAGGCCCCGATGGGCGTGGCAATGCCGCCGATGTCCGTGCCCTTGGACACCGCCCAGGTCAGGGTATGCAGGTCCATGCCCAAGGTCTCCGCCAGGGACAGGAGCACCGGCACCATCACCGTGGCCATGGGAATATTGTCCACAAAAGCGGACACGATGGCGGTAAACCAAATCAGAACCACAACCATCTGGTCCGCATGGTCTCCTCCCAGCGCCGCCAAGAATTGGGCCATTCCATCCAAGACCCCTGTCTGCTCCAGCCCGCTCACCGTAAGGAACAGGCCAATGATAAAGCCGAGAATCTTCCAGTCCATCTGCCTGACCAGGTTTTGGGGCGTCTTGGTGCTCACCAGCGTCACCGCCGCTGCCAGCACCCCAATGGTGGGCATGGTGAGCCCTGTCAAGGTATGGGTGGCGATGAGTAAAATCACCACGCCGAAAATAGAGACCCGCGCCAAAAATCTCCGCCGGCTGGGAATGGCATCGTTGGGGTCAATTTCCCAGAGCTCCGGCGCAACGGCGGCCTCTCCCCTACTCTTACTGCGGAAGCAGAGATAAAAATACACCAGCACCAGCACCAGGCCGATCAGGCAGATCACGCCGTTGTTCCGCAAAAAGTCCCAGAAGCTCAGGCCCAGGGAGGTCCCAATGATGATGTTGGGCGGGTCCCCGCTCATGGTGGCCGCACCGCCCAGGTTGGCGGCAAAGATCTCCCCAATGATCATGGGCACCGGGTCAAACCGGAGAAAATGCGCCAGGCGCGCAGTGGCCACCACCAGGAACAAAACCACGGTAATGCTGTCCACGAACATGGACAGCAGCGCCGCCAGCACCATAAAGCTCAGCATGAGAGGCATGGGGCGAAACCCCAACGCCTTGGCCAGGCGTAGGCAGACCCAGTCGAAAAAGCCGGCCTCACTCATCGCCTCCACCATGATCATCATGCCGGCCAGAAATAGGATGGTACTCCAGTTGATCCCCACGTTAAACTCAGTGACCCCGCCGTGGGCGAACCAAAATTGGGGCTTGACAAAACTATCCACACTCAGGGCTTCCAGGGCGGCAGCCGGGCTGCCCATCGTCCCCAGCAGCACCACCAAAACCATAGCGCCCCCGGCTGCCAGCGTCAGAAGATACCGGGGATATTTCCCCTGGAGGAGCGCAGAAAACAACACAATCGCAATGATAAGAGCCAAAATTTGGCTGAGCATAGACTCCCTCCCATTTCCATGCCAATCAAAGAATTTGCCCGCTCTATCTCAGTACCGCAGCAGGATGACGGCCATGCTGATGGCAACGACAATCACCGCGGCGGGCGCGGAATATTTACAGTAACGGCCCCAGCTGATGGGGTGGCCCTCCCGGGCGGCAATGGCGGTGCCCGCCACATTGGCCGAAGCCCCAATGGGGGTGGCGCTGCCGCCGATATCCGTGCCCATGGAAAGGGTCCAGGCCAGGGTATTCAGGTCCACCCCCATGGTGGCCGACAGGGAACTGATCACCGGCACCATGGTGGCCGCAAAAGGGATATTGTCCACAAAGGCCGAGGCCACTGCGGAGAGCCAGATGAGAATCACGATCATCAGCGACAGGTTGCCCCCTGTGATCCCGGCAATGCCATTGGCCATGGCCTCCAGCACCCCCGTCTGCTCCAATCCGCTCACCGTCAAAAACAGGCCCAGGAAAAAGAGCACCGTCTGCCAGTCCACCTTTCGGAGCAGCCGCAGCGGGGCAGGGTTGGCCAGCAGGGTCAGAATGGCCGCTACAATGCCCACCGTGGCCACGGTCAGCCCCGTCTTGGCATGGGTCACCAGCAGCAGCACCGTCACCAGGAAAATGGTCACGTTGACAACAAAGGCCTTCCGGCTGGAAATGGACGCCCGGGGGTCCAGCGACATGGCCGCGGCGCGGGCCGTCTCATCCCGGCTCTGAATCTGCCTGCGGAAGCAGAAATAGAAATAGGGCACCATCACCACCATGCACAGCAGGGCAATGAGCCCGGTGTTCCGGAGAAAATCCCCAAAGGTCAGCCCCAGGGCCGTGCCAATGATGATGTTGGGCGGGTCCCCGCTCATGGTGGCCGCACCGCCCAGGTTGGCGGTGAAAATCTCCGCGATAATCAGAGGAATGGGATCAAACTTCAGCAAGTGGGCCAGGCGGACACTGGCCACCGCCAGAAACAGAATCACTGTAATGCTGTCAATGAACATGGACAGCACCGCCGACAGGATCATAAAGCAGATCATCAGCGGCACAGGCTTATAGTTGACCAGCTTGGCCAGGCGCAGGCACAGCCAGTCAAAGAATCCCGCTTCGCTCATTCCCTCCACCATAATCATCATCCCGCTGATGAAGAGAATGGTGCTCCAGTTGATGCCGGTGTTCATCTCATTGACCGTCATGTGGCCAGTGTACCAGAAGGTGGTCTCCGCCATGCTCTCCAGGCTCAGCGCCTTCCACACATCAGGGAGACTCTGCATGGCCAGCAGAAAGACCACCACCAGGGTCAGCACGCCCGCCACCAGGGTCACCAAATACCGGGGAAATTTCTCCCGGACAATCTCCACAAACATGACCACAAAAATTACCACGGCCAAGATCTGACTTACCATGCTCCATTCCTCCCATGGGAAAAGACCGGTCAGAACGATCCTCCCTGATTGTTTCAATGTATCAAATCCGCCGGAAAAATATGTTGCCCGGCAGAGGATTGGGGATTTTCTCTTTCTCTGTTCTTTACATCCGCCGCGCTTTCGTTTATACTTTCCTTATATTCCCAAGGTTTTCCTGGGATTCCCAAAAATAAATGGGCAGGAAAAAGGAGCAGGGCTCACTCTGGGTCCTGCTCCCGTTCGGGTTGCTCTTGGGAGCACACAATGATCTTTTCAAGCAGCCCCTTCTCCCCCAGCTCAGCAGTGAAGAAAGGCGTCAAATTTACACAGCTGCTCACACACCCCGCAGCCCACACATTGGGTGGGGTCGATGACCGCTTTCTTGTCCTTCCAGGAGATGGCGGGACATCCGATCCGCATGCACATCTTGCAGCCCTTGCACTTGTCCGGCTCCACCTGGTAGGGGGGATGCTTCTCCACCGACTTGAGCAGCACGCAGGGGCGGCGGGTGATGATCACCGAGGGTTCCGGCGCGGCCAGCTCCTCTGTCACCACTTCCTCCGTGGCCTTCAGGTCGTAGGGGTCTACCACCCGCACCCGGCGGATTCCCATGGCCCGGCACAAGGTCTCCAAGTCAATCTTCCCGGCAGGGTCCCCCCGGAGATTCTTCCCGGTGGTGGGGTTCTGCTGGTGCCCCGTCATGCCGGTGGTGGAGTTATCCAGAATGATGACGGTGGAGTTACTCTGGTTATAGGCGATGTTGGCCAGTCCCGTCATGCCGGAGTGCATAAACGTGGAGTCCCCCAGCACAGCCACGGTCCTTCCCGCACTGTCCTGCCCCAGAGCCTTGTTAAAACCGTGAATGGAGCTCACCGAGGCCCCCATACACTCACAGGTTTCAATGGCATAAAGAGGCTCATAGGCCGCCAGGGTATAGCAGCCGATGTCCCCCAGCACCGTGACCTTGTGTTTGGCCAGGGTGTAGAAGAGTCCCCGGTGGGGACATCCCGCGCAGAGGACCGGGGGCCGGGGGGGAATATTTTCCTCCAGCTCCATCCAGGGTCGGGCCGTATCCCGAATCTTTTGTGCTACCAGGCCCTGAGAAAACTCCCCCACCATGGGCAGCCGGTCCTTTCCCAGCACCGTCAGGCCCAGGTTGCGGCAGTGGGTCTCAATCACCGGGTCCAGCTCCTCTAACACCAGCACCTGATCCACCTTGGCCGCGAATGCCAGGATTTTCTCCCGGGGCAGCGGGTTGACCAGGCCCAGCTTCAGGATCGAGGCCTGGGGCCCAAACACCTCCCGGGCATATTGGTAGCAGGTGGAGGAGGTGATGATGCCCAGGGTACGGTCGGTTCCCAGCTCCTCCCGGTTCAGGTCCGTGGTCTCCGCGTAAGCGGTCAGCCGCTGGGTCCGCTCCTCCACAATGGGATGCCGGGGACGGGCGTTGCCAGGGACCATCACGTACTTGGCAATGTTCTTCTCATAGGGTTTTGCCGGGACTTCTTCCCGCTCTCCCAGTTCCACAATGCTCTGGGAATGGGCGATGCGGGTACACAATTTGAGAAACACCGGGGTGTCATATTCCTCGGAAAGCTGGAAGGCCCGTTTGGCAAATGCCCGCGCCTCCTCTGAGTCCGCCGGCTCCAGCATGGGGAGCTTGGCCGAAACCGCATAGTGACGGGAGTCCTGCTCATTCTGGGAGGAATGCATGCCGGGATCATCGGCCACACAGATCACCATGCCGGCGTTGACCCCGGTATAGGCAATGGTAAACAGCGGGTCGGCGGCCACATTGACCCCCACATGCTTCATCACACAGGCACTGCGCTTGCCTGCCAGCGCGGCGCCAAAGGCCACCTCCATGGCCACCTTTTCATTGGGGGCCCACTCGCAGTAAATCTCGTCATATTGGGCCGCCTGCTCGGTGATCTCCGTGCTGGGGGTGCCGGGATAACTGGAAATCAGGCCGCAGCCGGCCTCATAGAGTCCCCGGGCCACCGCCGCATTGCCCAGCATCAGTTTCTTCATTGGGAAAACCCCTTTCCTGGGTGTCCCCGCCCGGACAGTGCGGGCAGGAATTGCAATAATATATCGTTTTTCATCATATCATTTTCCCTACAATTCGTAAACCGGTTTTCCCGACAAATTTTCTCCTGCGGTTCGTTTTTTTCTGGTTTTTTTGGAATCCAAGGTCTTGCTGGACTTTTTTGCGGATTGGTGTCGTTTTTTGTCGAAACTTGCGGCGACGGTTTTTCCAGTTTTTGCTATTTTTGTCTTGAGTTTTCTGTCCCATTGTGGTAAATTATGGATGTCCGGTTGAAACGCTTTACATCATTTGAAAAATCTGGGGAAGCTGGCACAGCCGCTTCCCCACGGGGGGAGACATACACGCATGGAAACGAAGAAAACCATTCTCATTGCTGACACCAGCGAGGAATTCCGTACCATCCTCGCCGACGCGCTCCAGGCTGAGGAGGGCCTGGAAGTGGTAGGGCAGACCAGCGACGGCCAAGAGGCCATCCAGATGGTGCAGGACCGGTCCCCAGATATCCTGGTCATGGATCTGGTTCTGGGGCGGATGGACGGCTTTGACGTGCTGGACGCGGTCAAGTCCAAACCGGTGAGCACCCTGATCCTGTCCGGCTTTGCCCGGGGCTGCATGGCCGATCAGGTGGCCGCCCGGGGCGGAGACTACTACATGATGAAGCCCTGCCGCATTGCCTCAGTGGTGGAGCGGGTCCGCCTGCTGGCCGCCCAGCACTGGTCCGAGGGCGGGGAGAACCCCGCCGGCCCGGCCACCGCCCGGCAGACTTTGGAGGCCAACGTCACCGCCATCATCCACGAGATCGGTGTGCCCGCCCACATCAAGGGATACCAATACCTGCGTGAGGCCATCATCATGACCGTGGAGGACATGGATGTGATCAACGCCGTGACCAAGGTCCTGTATCCCGAGGTCGCCCGGAAATTCGGCACCACCGCCTCCCGGGTGGAGCGTGCCATCCGCCACGCCATCGAGGTGGCCTGGGACCGGGGCGACCTGGACACCCTGCAAAAATACTTCGGCTTCACCGTCAGCAACTCCAAGGGAAAGCCCACCAACTCGGAATTTATCGCCATGATCGCCGACCGCCTGGTCCTGCAACGCCGCCAGGGCTGAGGCCAGACCCCTGGGAACCCTCTTCCCATCCTTTCGATGATATAAGACAATGCCTGTAAAAATCCCGCGAATCCGCCCGAATCCCACCGTCTTTTTTGCCTGGGTTTCGGGTGATTTCTTTTTCTCCAGGTTCTCTCAAGTTTCGGTTGACATTCCACGTTGAGAATGGTATACTACCCTCTGTACAATAAAGTAGGAAGGTTCCGCCTGCCTCACCTCTGCGCTTGGGCGACAGAGGTTTATAAGGTAACGTCATCGCTCCCATGGAGGGGGCGTTGGTTTGCCTGTCGTGCGGATACCTTTCGAAAGGTATCCATTTTTTATGTTCCTATTTCAGAATTGGAGGTGCGTCTATCATAGCTCACACGGCTCATCAAATCAACGAGGAAATTCACGACAAGGAAGTGCGCCTGATCTCCGCCCAGGGTGAACAGCTCGGTATCATGCCCCTGGCCGAGGCCATGGCCAAGGCCGGCGACGCCGACCTGGACCTGGTGAAGATTTCTCCCAACGCCGTCCCCCCCGTCTGCAAGCTCATGGACTACGGAAAGTATCGCTTTGAGCAGACCAAGCGGGACAAGGAGGCAAAGAAAAACCAGCGGATTGTTGAGATCAAAGAAGTGCGTATGTCCCCGGGAATCGACGTCAATGATTTCAATGTCAAGGTCCGCAACGCCCAGCGCTTCCTGGCCGATGGCAACCGGGTCAAGGTTGCTGTTCGCTTCCGTGGCCGGGAAATGGCCCATACCGACATCGGAAAGCGTCTGCTGGAAAAATTCGCAGCCGACTGCGCCGAGGTGGCGACCATGGACAAGGAGCCCAAGCTGGATGGACGTCACATGACCATGTTCCTGTCCTGCCGGCAGAACAAAGAGACCAAAAAGTAAAATCTTACAAAGGAGTTTTCCGCCATGCCTAAAATCAAAATTAAAACCCACAGCGGCGCCAAGAAGCGTTTTAACCTGACCAAAAACGGCAAGGTCAAGCGCGCACACGCCAATAAACGCCATATCCTGAACAAGAAAACCACCAAACGGAAACGCGGCCTCCGCGCCGGCGCTTATGCGGACAGAACCAATGAGGCCGCCATCAAGCGCATGATCCTGTATAAATAATTTTTTACCACAAGACATAGGAGGCTAACATACCATGGCAAGAGTGAAAGGCGCGATGATGACGCGCAAGAGAAGAAATAAGATCCTGAAAATGGCAAAGGGCTACTGGGGCGCCAAGTCCAAGCACTTCAAGATGGCCAACGAGCAGGTCATGAAGTCCCTGACCTACGCCTATGTGGGCCGCAAGCAGAAGAAGCGCAACTTCCGCCAGCTGTGGATCACCCGGATCAGTGCCGCCTGCAAAATGAACGGCATGAATTACTCCAACTTCATGCACGGCCTGAAGCTGGCCGGCGTGGAGATCAACCGGAAGATGCTGGCAGAGATGGCCGTCAACGACAAGGCCGCCTTCACCGCGCTCACCGAGCTGTCCAAGGCAAAGCTGGCATAAATACTCCATTCATTCACGGCCCGGGTCACCCGGGCCGTGTTTTTATCAAAAAGTACAGCCCTCCAGAAAGGAGGGCTGTACTTTTTTCGTCGGTTCCATGTGGAGACCTCTGTGTCAAAGGATGCTGTACCGGTTAAACACCTGGAGCAGCTCCTCGGTGGAGGTAGCCTCCTTTTCCTTTCCCGCCCGATCCAGCACAATGGTCCCATGGTCCAGCATCAGCAGGCGGTCTCCGTACTCCACCGCGTAGCGAAGGTTGTGGGTGACCATCATGGCCGTCAGACCCTTCTCCCGGACCACTTTGCCGGTGAGCTCCATAATGGTCTCCGCGGTCTTGGGGTCCAGCGCCGCGGTGTGTTCATCCAGGATTAGAAAGTTCAGGGGGGTCATGGTGGCCATCAGCAGGGCCACTGCCTGGCGCTGGCCGCCGGAGAGGGCACCCATTTTCACGTCCAGTTTATCCTCCAGGCCCAGCCCCAGGGCCGCCAGTTCTGCCCGATACGCGTCAATCCGCTTCTTGTTCACCCCAAACCCCAGGCCAAATCGTTTCCCCTTGTTGTCCGCCAGGGAGAGGTTCTCCAGCATGGTCAAATTGGGACAGGTGCCCAGGGAGGGATTCTGATATACTCGGCCAATGGTGGCGTACCGCTGGAAATCCTTCTGCTTTCGGATGCTTTTTCCATTCACCAGCACGTCTCCCCCGTCCAGTGGGATGGACCCGCAGAGGATATTCAGCAGAGAGGTCTTTCCAGAACCATTGCTGCCCACGATAGAGACAAACTGGCCGTCCTCCACCGTGAGATTGAACCGGTCAAACAGGGTCAGCTCCGTCACCGTTCCCGCATTGTAGATTTTGGTCATATCCCGCAGCTCAAGCATGGATGATCTCCTCCCCTTTGCGCCCCGCGATCACCAGCACCAGCAGGAAGAGGGCGGCGGTGATAAACTTCAGCATGTTGGCCGGCAGGCCCGCGTTGATGGCAATTTGAATGCAGAACTTATATAGAATGCTCCCCAGCAGCACCGCTGTGGTCCCCTGGGGGGTGGCCAGGAACCGCAGGCCCCTGACCTTCCGCAGGCTCTGGGAGACCTTGGACCGGGTGAAAAAGCGGATGAGAGAAATTCCAATGATGACGGTAGCCAAGCCAAAAACCACCTGCCCAATGCCCATGACCGCGGAATAGCTGCGCTGCTCCTGGCACAGAACCCCGCCGCAGAGGGCCACCAGGGCGTTGGCAATGACCACGCCCAGCACTTTCATGTTGCCCTTATTCTGGGCCAGGGTGGTCACCAGGGTCCCATTGTCCCCCACCGCTCGGAGCAGCAGCCCGGACTTGGTGCGGAAGTAGAGGTCCAGCAAGAGCTTTACCACCACCGCCAGCACCAGGGCCACAATGAGCTTCCGGGCCGACAAGGTCAGGTCTCCCAGCAGCGCCATCACCGGCGCGGAGGTAAAAATGGTATCCACCGCCCGCTCCACAGTCACATTGGAACCAGCAATGAGCAGGTTCACCGAGGACAGCGCGGTCATGGTGATGATGCCGGCCAGCAGGTCCCGAACCCCCAGACGCACGTGGATCAGGCCCGTGCACAGCCCGGCCAGGGCGCCGGCTCCCGCCGCGCACAGCAGGGTGAGCCAGGGGTCCACCCCGCCCAGCAGGAGGATGGCCGTCACCGCCGCCCCCAGAGGGAAGCTGCTGTCCACCGTCAGGTCTGGAAAGTCCAGCACAGAATAGGTAATATACACGCCGTAAGACAGCAGGGCATAGATCAGGCCCTGGGTCAGCGTGGAGACAATCAAGTCCGACATACGGTCCTCCTCCTTTGGTTGGGGTCCTCAAACTCAGGCGGTCGCGCCCACCTCTTCCGCCTCCTGGGCCAGGTCATCCGGCAGGGTGATGCCCATCTGGGCCAGGGCGTTGCTGTTGACATACAGGGAGTAGTTCTCAATCACCTCATAGGGCAGATCCTGGCAGGTGGCCTCTCCGGTGAGAATTTTTGCCGCCATCTTTCCCGTCTGGATGCCCAGCTGGACATAGTCCAGGCCGGCACCGGCCACACACCCCAGCTTCATCTGCTCAATTTCAGAGCCGTACACAGGAATGCCCGCCTCATTGGTCTTTTCCAGAATGGAGCCCAGCACCCCCACCACATTGTTGTCGGTGAGGTTGGAGAAGCAGTCCACCCCTTTTGCAATCAGGGTATCCACCGCCTGGGTGACCTCAGACTGGGCCGTGACCCCCACAGACGCAATGGTAAACCCATACTCCGCCGCCTTCTCCTCATAGACCTTGACGGAATACACCGAGTTGGCCTCGCTGGTGGTATAGACAATGCCGATGGTCTTGGCCTCCGGCTGGAGTGCCCGGATGAGCTCCAGCTGTCCCTCCACCGGGAGCACGTCAGAGGTGCCGGTGATATTGCCGCTGTCCAGCTTCGCCCCCACAGGGTCGGTGATGGCGGTGAAGACCACGGGAATGTCCTTGTCTTCCGCCGCGGCATAGCAGGCGGTGGCGGAGGGGGTGGCAATGCCCACCATCAGGGCCGCGTCCTCCGCGGAGAAAGCCTGGGCAATCTGAATGGCCATGTTGTCGTCAAAGCTGGCGTTCTGGTAGTCAATCTGATAGTCCTTCCCCTCTTTCAGTCCGGCCTTCTCCAGGCCCAAGAGGAAACCTTCCCGGCAGTTGTCCAGGGACCCATGCTGGCCGTACTGGCTAATGCCGATGATGGGGACGTCCCCACCAGATGCGCCAAGGTCGTCGTGGTCTCCGCCAGTGCGAGCACCGCAGGCAGCCAGCGCCAAGATTGTGGTCAGGGACAGGGCTCCGCAGAGCAGTTTTTTCAGGTTTTTCATGTTGATCTTCTCCTTTTGATTTGAGTTCGATGGTGGTGAGGGTCTCTTTGTCAAATCATGGGACAACAAAAAAAGCCCTGTTCCATTCGTTTGTTCTAACGAAATGGGACAAGACTGAATTCCTGCGGTACCACCCAAATTGACGCATTGCGCCCGCTCTTTTCACGTACCATCATACGTGCCGCCCGGATAACGGGTGCGGTCCCCGTCGGCCACTACTACCCCATTGCCGGGGGTTCGCTCCGCCCTCATAAGTCCATTCCCTCCTCCCCGTCCCGCCGCGCTCTCACCATCCGCAGCTCTCTGAAGGGCAAAAGAAAGAGGTACTACTCTTATTCACTGGTTTGGAATTTTTAACTTGTTTGTATCATAGCACTTCCCTCCGGCGCCGTCAAGTCTCTCTTTTCCACAAAACCCCGCCGTTTTTTTCCGTCTCTTTCTCCGCTGCCTCCGAAGCCCCCTGTCCCCGCCGCGCGCCAAAGGCTTGCATCGGCAAGGAAATCCTGCTATGATCCCTGTGTGGGGATAAAAACACGTTCCGGTTGGTAGTCCGGAAGCGGCTCGACCGTCAGTAACCTGCCTCCTTGGTTGTCCCTTCCCCATAGGAACCCAAAAAGGAGGAACCCAAATGAAACCGGCAGTTTCCACCCTCACCATCTCCTTCGAGGCCCCCTTCTGGGTGGGGCTTTACGAACGGGAAGAGGAAGGCCTGTACCAGGTCTGCAAGATTCCCTTTGGGGCAGAGCCCAAGGATTATGAGGTCTATGCCTTTCTCCAGCGGCATTGGAAAGACCTGACGTTCTCCCCGCCTCTTCCCGCCGGCACCGTGCCCCGGACGCGGATCAACCCCAAACGGCTCCAGCGGGAGATCCGAAAGCAGCTCCAGGCCCCTGCCATCGGCACCAAAGCCCAGCAGGCCCTGCAGCTGCAGCACGCCCAGCGGGTCCAGACCCGGAAGGAGACCGCCCGTCAAAAGCGAACCCAGGCCCAGCACCGCCGGGCCGCCCTGCGCCGGGAGAAACACCGGGAAAAACACCGGGGCCATTGAAGCGGACCGCCCTGCGGAGTCTGAGA